>VFQQ010000407.1_pt1 | contig 89312 bp, 81 predicted proteins | sample 3512341 | NCBI WGS metagenome assembly VFQQ01 (sample SAMN10412373, study PRJNA504923) | tailings metagenome | isolation source: Relicate 2 Philex TSF1 revegetated site | place: Philippines: Tuba, Benguet | collected 2017-08-29 | reverse complement strand
CCCCCCCCCCCACCACCACCCCCGCCACAGGTGGGTTCGGCGGAACCGCCCGCCGAGGCCCCCGGCATGGACCGACCAGCCCCAAGGCCCAGCACACCGACCCCGCCCTTCGAAACGCTGCTTGGAGTGCTGCTGGACCGCGTTGTGATTCCTGAGCGGGCGCTCGAGGAACTTGTGAACGCACGGATCGAGCGTGCGATCGCGGCCGTCCGGGCGGGCCTTGAGGCTTCAGACGTGCCGAACACCGCGCCGGAGTCCGACCCCGCGCCGCGCGTGCGACGGGCCTCGGCGGGGACGCCCAGCGGTGCGACGGACACCGGCGCGGCGGGTTCACCGGCGCCATGCCCGTGCGCCGTCTTTGAGCTTCGTTGAGCGCGGGTTGAAGATCGCAGGACGAACCTGCCTGACCCGGGTGGGCACCCTCGCGACGGCATGGCCGAAGCGGTCGCCCCCTACAGTGGACCGTTCTCGGCAACCCCGGTGGGGTGGCAGAGTGGTCGAATGCGCCGGTCTTGAAAACCGGTAGAGGCGTCAGCCTCTCGGGGGTTCGAATCCCCCCCCCACCGCTTCCGACTGGCGATCGTGCGGGTGTGGCAGTGGAGCGGACCGGACTCGAACCGGCGACCCCGTGCTTGCAAAGCACGTGCTCTACCAACTGAGCTACCGCCCCAGAGGCGCCGCAGCGCCCGTGAGTGCTGCAACCCTAGGCCGAGGCACGGCGGTGCTGCGGACGGGTGGGCCATGCAGCCACGCGTATGATCCGAGCCCGGCCGGGGATTCCGGGCGGACGCCGCCCCTCGCACGGGGGCTGCCCGGGGTGATCCATGTTTCACTGGCGGCGCCGACGAACGGCCCCACCACCCTCGGCCCACTCCCGATGCGCGACTTCTGGTACCTCTGCCGCGGCCTGATGCACTACCGGGGGATGCTGGTGGCCGCGGTGATCTTCGCGGTGCTGTCGGCGGCGAACCTCGGTGTGGGACTGGTGGGGATCGGGGCGGTGGTCAACCAGGTGCTGCCCACGGAGGGCGCCCCGTCGCGGGATCTGCCGGTGCTGGTGGGCGACCTCAATGAGCGGATCGGAGGAGTGATCCCCCAGGAGTGGATCGCGGCACTGCCGACCGGGGCCTACGCGGCGGTGGTGGTGCTGGTGATTGCTCTGGGCGTGGTGACGCTGATCGGGGCGGCGGTGAACTTTCTCCACGCGTACCTGTCGCTGACGATCGTGGGCCGGTTCGTGCGTGACCTGCGGCAGCGGGTGTTCCGGCACGCGGTGCGACTGCCGCTGCGGAGTGTGCTGGCGCAGGGGGCGTCGCACTTTGTCAGCCAGATCGTGCTGGACTCGACGCAGGTCGGCGCGGGGGTGAGTTCGCTGATCTCCAAGGCGCTGATCCAGGTCGCCAAGGGCGCCGCGGCGTTCGTGGTCGCGCTGATCACCAACCCGCTGGTCACGCTTATCGCCTCGGGCGCGGCGCCCCTGCTGTTCTACATCATCCGCAAGACCAGCACGAGCGTTCGCCGCCGTACGCGTCGGGCACTGGAGGCGCAGTCGTCGATGTACGCGGCTGCGCGCGAGGCGGTCGAGCACCTGCGCGTGGTGAAGACATCCACCGCGGAAGAGTCCGAGGATGCGCGCTTCGCGGCCATCGCCAACGAGACCCTGCGCCAGGAGTTGAAGGTCCGGCGTGCCCGCGCGGCAACCCCGCCGATCGTCGAGGCGATCGTGCTGATCGTGCTGGGGGTGCTGGCGGTGATCGCGGCCAAGGCGATCCTCGACAAACAGCTGGCGCCGGGGGAGTTCGTGCTGGTCATGGCGTCGCTGGGTATCGCCGGAGCGTGTCTCAAACCACTGACGGGCCTCCAGCACGAACTGGCGGCCGCCGCCGGGGCCGCCGAGCGCATCCGAGGCGTGCTCCGCGAGCCCGTCGAGCAGGTCGAGGACCGGGAACTCCCGGACCTGCCCACGCACCGGGAGAGCATCGTCTTCGACCAGGTCTCGCTCACCTATCCGCGGGCGGAGCGCCGCGCGGTCGACCGGGTCACGCTCCGGATCGAGCACGGACGCACCGTCGCGCTCGTCGGCCCGAACGGCTCGGGCAAAACCTCGCTGCTGTCGCTGATCCCGCGCCTGTTCGACCCGGACCCCCCCGCCACGAGCGTCGCGCCGGAGCACGCCCCGCCCCGCACACGGGACGGCGTGTCCACCGGCGGGCGCGTGCTTATCGACGGGGTCGACATCCGCGGCGTTGCGCTGCGGTCGCTGCGCCGGCAGATCGGAGTGGTCGCGCAGGACACCGTGCTGTTCCGCGGGACCATCCGCTCCAACCTGCTCTACGCCTGCCCGGGGGCCGACGAGGAGGCGATGAAGCGCGCCGCTCGCCTGGCGCGGGCCGAGGAGTTCATCCTGCAGCACCCGCTGGGGTACGACGCACCGATCGGCGAGGGGGGCACGGGGCTCTCCGGCGGCCAGCGCCAGCGCCTGGCCATCGCCCGGGCCCTGCTGCGCAACCCGGCCATCCTCATTATGGACGAGGCCACGAGCATGATCGATGCCGATAGCGAGGCCAAGATCGCCGCGGCGATCGCGGAGTTCTCGCGCGGGCGCACCGTGCTCATCATCGCCCACCGGCTCAGCACCGTTGTGCACGCCGACCAGATCGTCGTGATGGACCAGGGACGCGTCGTGGACGTCGGACGCCACGCCGACCTGCTGGCCCGCTGCCCGACGTACCGCCTCATCGCCGAGAATCAGTTGGTTCGAGCGGAAATTCCCGGGGCCGCGACCGCCGGGGCCGCAACGCCGGGCTGATCCCGAGGTTCTGGCGTGACGCCGGGCGTGCTGCCGGATGTGTCGCCGGGCGTGACGGCCTGTGCCGGGCCCTCGGCAATCTCCCAGCCCCCACCGAGGGCCTTGTACAGCGCGACGAGGTTGTCGCTGACACGCGCCCTGCTCTGGGTGGCCTGGTCCTGCAGCGCCAGCAGGTTGCGCTGGGAGTCCAGGACATTCTGGAAGTCGGTCAGACCCTGGGAGTACTGGCTGTTGGCGATCTCCACGGAGCGCCGCCCGGCCTCCACCGCAGCCTCCAGCGCACGGTACCGCTCCTGCTCGCGCGCGAACGCCACGATCGTGTTCTCAGCCTCCTCAAGGGCCCCCAGCACGGCCGCGTCAAACTCGGCCAGCGCCGCCTGGGCACGGGCATCCGCCGCGGCGATGCTCGCCCGGACGCGCCCGGCATCGAACAGATTCCACGTCAGCGTGGGGCCAAGGCCGTAGGTGGCGGAACCCGCGTCGAAGGCCGTGGCGACCCGCGAGGCCTGAAACGCCAGTTGCCCGTTGAGGATCAGCCGCGGGTAGAGGTCGGCTGTGGCGACGCCGATGCGTGCCGTGGCGGCGGCCAGGCGACGCTCCGCGGCCAGCAGGTCCGGGCGGCGGAGCAGCAGTTCCGAGGGCACACCGATACGGACCTCTCCGGGGATCGCCGGGATCACCGCCGGCTCGTCGAGTTCGGCGTACAGCGAGCCGGGGCGCTCGCCCAGCAACACACTCAGCCGGTGAGAGGCCTGCTTGAGTCCCTGCTCGAGAGCCGGTATCCCCGCTCGTGTGGTTTCAACGTTGGTCAGGGCCCGCGTCACGTCCAGTTCGCTGGTCAGCCCGGCCTCGAACCGGGTACGCGTCAGGCTGAGTGTCTCCTCCTGCGATACAAGGTTGGCCCGTGCGATCAGCAGCCGCTGCTGGAACGCGCGCAGTTCGATGTAGTTCCGAGCCACTTCCGCCAGCAGCGAAAGCACCACACCGCGCCGGTCGTGCTCGGCCACCTGCACGTCGGCGTCCGCGGCCTCGACCGCGCGCCGGACACGGCCGAACAGGTCCATCTCCCAGCCGGCGTCGATCCCCGCGGACCAGAAGTTGGATGGATCGCCGCGCCCGGGCATCCCGGCGGCCGCCGGCGAGCCGGTGTTCGGGCTGCTGCGCTGGCGCTGATACTGGGCGGAAGTGTCGAGCGTGGGGAAGTTGCCGGCCTCCGCGCCGCGACGCGTCGCCTTGACTTCCAGCACCCTGGCCGCGGCGGCCCGCAGAGTGTTGTTCGCCACCAGCGCCCGGTGCACAAGGGCGTCGAGCACCGGATCACCCAGGTGACCCCACCAGCCCGACAGGTCGGCGGGCTGGTCGCTTAGGCCCCCCGCCATCGCGCCTGACCAGGTGATCCCGACCGCGGGCTCGGGCCGGACATAGTCCGGCCCGACAGTGCACCCGGCGGTGATCGCCAGAGCGGCGGCCATCGCGGCCCCCGCGGGACGTGCCCGGTTCGCCATGGTCCACCGCCCGCCGTTGTGCGCCCCGGAGGCGCGAGTGATTCGCCGAAGCATGCCGACACCCTTTCTGTATGCGCCCCGCGCAGTGCTGTGGATCATCGCGGGACACTCATCGGTTGATCTGTCCACGGTCCGTCTCGGTCCGCCACGGTACGGGGCCCGGCTTCAGCGCGTCGCGTCGGCCCTCGGTGATGCGCCCGTGCCCGAGCGCGGGTCGAAGGGCTCCGCCTGGATGTGCACGTCCACCAGCTGCCCCACATAGGCGTTGATCGCGCCGCGCGGGAAGCGGTACAGCACCTGCAGCACGCGCGTATCGACGCGCTCCGTGCTCTCACCGGTCAACGACCGCTTGGGGATGACGTACGGCTCGATCCGCACGAACTCGACCCCCGTCCGGATGCCCGAGTTGCCACGGAGGGCGATCTGGGCCGGCGCGCCGGCCCGCACACGCCACGCGTCGTTCTCGTCAACGTCCACCCGCACGTGCAGCACGTCGGTGTTGCCCAGCAGCATGAGCGGGGTTGCCATGGGGCCGGCCTGGGCGAACTCGCCCATGCGGATGTTCACCTGCAGCACCTCCCCCGCCACCGACGCGCGGACCGTCAGACGGTCCAGTTCGGTCTCTGTCGCGGCCAGCGCCGCGCGGGCCTGCTCCAACTGGGCCTCGGCGACAGCGATGTCCGCCGCCCAGGCCCCGGCCTTCAGTTGTGCCAGCTCGGAACGGGCGATCTGCAGCCGAGCCTCGGCGGTGCTCACCGCGCCACGGCGTCGCGTCAGTTCGTCCTGGCTCACAGCCCGAGGATCGGCGATGCTCTCCATGATCCGCAACTGGCTCCGCATATCTTCGAGCATCGCGCTCATCTCCGCGACCCGCGCCTCCATCGGCGGGATCTCCTCCGGGCGTGGCATCGATCGCATGCGGGCCAACTGACGCTCGGCGACGGCGACGGCCGCACGGCGCGAGGCCAGCTCGGCCCGCAGCGTGCGGTCATCCACGCGGAAGAGCGGATCGCCCGTCTTCACGCTCGCGCCAGGCTTCACAAACACCTCCGCGACGATCCCGGGGATGTTGGTCCCCACCGCGATGTTCTGCGTGCTGGCCTCGATGATGCCCGAGCCCGCGACGGCCGCGGCAAAGGGCGACCGCGCCGGCTCGGCCACCGGCGACGCCACCGGGCGCGGCTGCCCCTCGGAACGAACGGTGTAGATCGCGAAGGCCAGGCCGGCGACCGCCAGCATCGGGATCACGTACTTGCGGAACATGGGTCTTCTCCTGAGTTCAACACGGTCCAATGAGGGTTGAGGGGGGGCGAATCTGGCCAGGCTCCTGGGGCTTACTTACCCCCGCCCATCTGGTCCGGGGTCACGATGCGTTCCACCATCCCGTCATCGAGCTTGGCAATGCGGTCGGCGAAACCGAAGATGCGGGCGTCGTGGGTGACGATGATCAGCACGCGGTCCTCGCGCAGGGCCACGGACTTGAGCAAGCGCATGATCACGTGCCCGGTTTCGTGGTCCAGCGCGCTGGTCGGCTCGTCGCAGACGATCAGCCGGGGCTCGTGCACCAGCGCCCGCGCGATCGCCACCCGCTGCTGCTGCCCGCCCGAGAGCTGCGACGGCAGCGAGCGGTGCTTGTCGCTCAAACCGACGCGGTCGAGGATCTCCTCGGCCCGGGCCACCGCTTTCGAGCGCGACTCCCCGAGGATCATCAGCGGCACGGCCACGTTCTCCGCCGCCGTCAGCGTGGGGAGCAGGTTGAACGCCTGGAATACAAAGCCGACGTTCTTCCCCCGGAACGCGGTCTTCTGGCGCTGGGACATGCGGTTGAAGTCCACCCCGAAGACGTCCAGTTCGCCGCTGGTCCGGTCGAGAATCCCGGCGATCACGGAGATCAGCGTGGTCTTGCCGCAGCCCGAGGGACCCACGAGCATCATGAGTTCGCCGGAGCGCACGTCCAGGTCGATTCCCCGCAGCGCCATGACCTTCGACGATCCCTCGCCGTACTGCTTGACCACCGCGCGGCAGCGCACCGCCAGCGGGTGCACGGGGGCGTCTGCGGCGGGCTGGGACGGTGTCGACGTCAACACGGACATGGCTCACACTCCGAACAGAACTTCTCAGGCCTTGAACACGATCGCCGGTTCGAGCCGCAGCACGCGCACCACGCTCAGCGCGGCCGCGAGCAGGCAGATGATCAGGATGGCTACCGCCGTCGCCGCCGGCACCCACCAGGGCATAAGGAACGCCAGGCCCGCCGCGCCCACGGCCTTGCCCAGCAGGCTCCCCATGCCCAGACCGATGCCGTATCCGATCGCGCCGACCACCACCGCCTGCACCAGCACGATCCAGATCAGGCGCCACGGTCCCGTGCCCATGGCCTTCAGCGCGCCGTAGTGACGGAGGTTGTCCAGCGTGAAGTTGTAGAGCATCTGGCCGGCCACGAGCGTGCCGACCACGAACCCCAGGAATACCGCCAGCCCGAAGTTCACCAGGATGCCCGTCTCGTAGAGGATAAAGTCGCGCGTGACACCCTCGAACTCCGCGTTGGTGCGGGCCTTGAGCCCCGTGGCCGCCTCGATCCGGGCGGCGACCTCGGCGACGCTGTGCCCAGGCTGCACCTTGACCATCACGTAGTTGGTCATGCGCCGTTCGGGGGGCGCGATCGAGAGCGCGCGGGAGTAGGTGGTGTAGACGACAGGCTCCCAGAAGAACGATCGGCTGGCACGGTAGGTCCCGACGACCTCCACTTCCCGGTCGTTGATGGAGAAGCGGTCGCCGAGCGTGAGCACGCGGTTGGTGCCGTCGCGCTTATGGCGCATCTTGGTGGGCGCGGTGTCGAAGTCGATGAGCACGCCCTTGTCACGGCGCAGGTCGGACAGCGTGCCCTGGACCATCTCCGGCGGCCCGCCCGTCAGGGTCGCGTCGTCGAGCCCGACCAGGATCATGACCATCCGCGTGCCGTCGGCCAGACGCGCCTTGAGGAAGCCCTGATAGAGCGGCACGGCCCAATCGACGCCGGCGATGCCGCGCGTGCGGAGCAGCACGGTGTCGCTCACCGGGAGCGAATCCTGCGAGAAACGCACCTGCTCGTCCATGACCCACAGGTCCGCCTGGGCGGTGTCGCGGATGAACGAGCCGGTCTGATGAGCCAGGCCGACAAGGATCGACCCCTGCTGCACGATGAGCAGGGTGGCAAAGGCGATGCCGATCACCAGGCCCAGGTACTTGAGCCGGTCGCCGATGAGCATCTTGATTGCCAGCGAAGTCATGGTCGGGGTCTTGCCGGAACGCTCGTTACGACGGGAGCGCCCCACGGGATCGATCAGATCTTGAACACCAGCGCCGGCTCCACGCGGAAGACGCGCACGAGGCTTGCCAGTGAGGCCAGCACCACGATAAGGCCCACCGCGCCGGCGGCCAGCGCGACAACCTGCCAGTAGATGGTGAACTCCAGCTCCGTCCCCCGGAAGGGGACAATGAGCACCAGGGCTGCGCCGACTCCCAGCCCGAAACCCAATACGCCGACCAGGGACGACTGCGCCAGGGTCATCGCGACCAGCCGGGCGTTGCTGGTACCCATGGCCTTCAGCGCCGCCAGATGGCGCAGGTTGTCCAGTACGAAGAGATAGAAGGTCTGCCCGCTGATCGCCGTGCCCACGATAAACCCGAGGAGCACGGTGATGCCGAAGTTCACGGGGATGCCGGTGTTCTTGATGAAGTACCCGACGGTCTGCATGCCGAACTGATCGGTGGTGGCCGCCGCCAGACCGGTCGCCCGCTCGATGCGCTCGGCGACCCGGAGCGGATCCTCGCCCGGGCTCACGCGCACGAGCACGTAACTGAGCCCTCGCCGCGAGGGCGGCGACCACCGCTGCGCGTTGGAGTACGTCGTGTAGATGATCGGCTGGCTCAGGAACGGCCGCACGTTGGCGCTGACCGCGGCCACAACGGCACGATGATCGTTGATCTCCAGGACGTCCCCCGTTCCCGGCGGCCGTGGCCGCCCGTCCGGACCGATCCCCGCCAGGAGTTTGGCGGCGTCGATGCGATCGACGACGACCGAGCCGGGCGTGCGGAGGTCGCCGATGCTCCCCTCGGCGAAGGCTCGAGGCCCTCCCAGGAGCGTGGCGTCGTCCAGGCCGATCACAACGCACGTGCGGAACCGGCCCTCGGGCGCCCGGACCCGGACGGGGTTGAGGCTCATGGGTACCGCCCACTCGACCCCCTCGACGGACCGCACGCGCTGCAGGTCCGTCTCCGCCAGCGGGCGAGCATCGTTGAGAAACTCGGTCGCGGGGTCGGCGACGATGATCTCAACGCCCGAGCTGTCGCGCAGGTCCTGCACGACGGACCAGGTCCGGGCCATCAGCCCCGTGAAGATCGTCACCTGGTGGACGATGAGCATCGTCGAGAGCGCCACGCCGAAGAGCACGCCCAGGTACTTGGCGCGGTCGCCGGTCAGCATCAGCCAGGCAATGTGCATCATGCGCGGAACTCCCGCGCGGACTCGGGGGTGAGCACGCCGCGGATCAGCGACTCGGTCATCACGCGCGTGCGCCGGTCGAGCGACCGCCAGTCGATCCAGGGGTCCTCGCCCATGGCAATCTGCAGGCTCGCCACGCCGTGAACACCCGCCCAAAAGACCTGCGCGAGCAGTTCCGGGTCGCGGTGGTCGGGCAGGAATCGACCGAGACGGATCGCCTCGTCGCAGGCCCGGCGCAGCGCGGCGTATCCGTTACGCTCCGGATCGTCCTTGTCGCGGAGGTCCTCAGGGTCGGGCTCGACGTCCCGCGGGTGGGGCGTCATGAACATGAACTTGTAGTGGTGCGGGTGCTCGACCGCGAATCGGATATAGGCCTGCCCGATCCGTAGGATGCGCATCACCGGGTCGGCCACGCGGCTGGCCCGCAACAGCGCCCCGGAGAGCGCGCCGAAGTCCCGACGGCAAAGCGCCCGGACCAGGTCGTTCTTGTCGCGGAAGTGGGTGTAGATCGCCGGGGGGGTGTACTCGATCGCCTCGGCGATCTTGCGGAGCGACACCGCCTCGAATCCCTCCCGGACGAACAGGGCACGCGCCGCATCCAGGATCCGCTCCTGCACTTCAGCCCGCTCTCGCGCACGCCGGTCGACCGAGGCCATCGGGGTTCTCCGTGAAAACTCCCTGAACGGTGCTTACTTAACGCCGTAAGGATACATTCGATTGTTCAGAGATCAAGGCGCCCGCCGTTCTTCACCCGGGGTCCGGGGTTTGGAAGGGCTGCTCGCGATTCAAAGGTCGAAGGGGGGAGGCCGGGGGGTCAGCCCTTGAACACGATGGCCGGCTCGAGGCGCATCACCTTGATGATCGCCAGGCAGGCCGACAGCACGCAGATCACGCTCACGGCCACGCCGGTCACCACCAGTGTCTGCCACAGCAGGCGGAACGCCAGTTCCGAACCTCGCGAGGCGGTCGTACCCAGAAAGGTCGCGATGCCTACGCCCAGGCCGTAGCCGATCAGCCCGACGATGAGCGCCTGCAGCAGGATCATCCGCAGCAGCCGCAGGTTGCCGGCGCCCATCGCCTTCAGCGCGCCGAAGTGGCGCAGGTTGTCGAGCGTGAAGTTGTAGAAGGTCTGCCCCGCGATCGCGGTCCCGACGAGGAACCCGAGGGTCACGGCGATGCCGAAGTTGATCGGGATCCCCGTGAAGCGCATGAAGTAGAGCACGGTCTTCCACGAAAACTCGCCCGGCGTCAGCGCCTCAAGGCCCGTCTCGGCGCGAATGCGGGCCTGCACCTCGGCTCGCCCCTGCGGCGACGGATCGTCGACCCCCACCAGGATGAACGACATCAGCTTGCGCTCACGCGGAGCGAACTGTGTCGCGCGCGTGTATGTCGTGTAGATCACCGGCTGACTCTGGAACGTGCGGCTCACACGGCAGATGCCCACGACCACGGCCCGACGGTCGTTCAGTTCGAGCGTGTCCCCGATCTGCAGCGGGCGCGGCGGCACCCCGGGGATGCGGCCCCCGTCGGCGTCGAGCACGAACTTCGCCAGGCGGGAACGTGCCCCGACTTCATCAACGATCACCCCGTCGCTGCGGCGGAGGTCCTCCAGCGAGCCCTCCACCATCACCGGAGGCCCGCCGATGAGCGAGGCATCGTCGATGCCGATCACGTTGCACTGCTGGAACGTGCCGTCCTCGAGCCGCGCCCGCAGGAGCCCCTTGTACAGCGGCACGGCCCAGTCCACCCCCGCCACACCGCGAACGCGCTGCAGCATCGTCTCCTGCATCGGCTTGACGTCGTCGATGAACTGAACCTTCGGGTCCATCACCCACAGGTGCGGGAATCCTGTGTCGGTGACGAACCCGAATGTCCGGGTCATGATGCCGACGAAGATCGATGCCTGCTGCGTGATCAGCAGCGACGCGAACGTCAGGCCCATGATGATGCCCAGGTACTTGGCCCGGTCCCCCACCAGCATTTTCACCGCGACGAAGTTCATGGGTTCGGTATCAGGCGGACGGGCATTCTGTCACGGGCACCGGCCATCGTGTCAGGGGCATGACCGTTGCGCCCCTGGCCCTTGAGAGTACCCGCCACGACACGCCGATCTCGACGCTCTCCGCGGGTCGAACGACTGACCCGCGTCCGCAAGGCCACGGGAACGCGGCACGGCACAAGTCCATTGTCCTCCACCGTTACGCCGCGGCCACGCCCCGGTTCACCCCGGCCTCACACTTCCAGGCCAGGGCGGACCGCCGGAGGTTCACCATCTGGCCCGCGCCCGGGCCCGCGCCGTGACTCCCGCATCATCCGTTGCAGCGCTTTGAGGCGCTGCCCGGCACCACCCTTTCCACCAACGCTGACGTCACCCTCGCGGACCCGTCGCGTCTCGGCCGTCGGAGACGGGGCGGGTTCTGCCGCGGGCGGACGCACGCCAAGCCTGGCGCGCAGGACTGCCAGCAACGAATCGGGCTCGAGCCAGGCCGGGGGCGGACGGTAGTACACCTCGGGCACTTCAGTGGGTGACCGCACCGGCAGGGCCACAACCGTGCCTTGCGCACCGGTCAGTCGCTGCACTACCGCGCCGGGATCGGTCGTGCGGATCACCACGTCCTTCTCGCGGACCGTGATGGCCCTCACGCCCACGAGACGCGCGCCGACCCGGACCTCCGCCAGGCGGAACAGGCGCTCGACGGATTCGGGCATCGGGCCGTACGCCGCGCCCAGATCGGCCTCGACGCGGGCCAGGTCCTCGGCGCTGGCCGCGACCGCCAGGCGCCGGTAGGCCTCCAGGCGGCGTGTATCGCTGGGGATGTACGCACGCGGGATCAGCCCCGTCACGCCGATCTCCACGCTCACCTCGCTGGGGGCCGCGGTCACCTCGTGGCGCAGTTCCTTCACCGCGCGCTCGAGCAACTGGCAGTACATGTCGTAGCCGACGGCGGAGATGTGCCCGCTCTGCTCCGGGCCGAGGATGTTCCCCGCGCCGCGGATCTCCAGGTCGCGCATGGCGATCTTGAACCCCGCGCCGAGCATCGAGAACTGCTCGATGGCCCGCAGCCGCTTGCCCGCGGTCTCGCGCAGGGGTCGGCGCGGATCGACCAGCAGGTAGCAGTAGCCGCGGTGGCGCCCGCGCCCGACCCGCCCGCGGAGCTGGTGCAGTTCGGACAGCCCGAATCGGTCGGCGTGGTCGATGATGATCGTGTTGGCAGTCGGGATGTCGATGCCCGACTCGATGATCGTCGTGGACACCAGGATGTCGGCCTCGCGTCGCATGAAGCGCAGCATGACCTGCTCCAGGTCGTGATCGGCCATCTGCCCGTGCCCGACGACGATCCGCGCGTCGGGCACCAGCCTCTGCAGGTCGTCGGCGACGCTGAGGATGTCGTGGATGCGGTTGTGGACATAGAACACCTGGCCCTCCCGCGCCAGTTCACGGTCCAGTGCCTGCTTGATCCTCGCGGGGTTGTGCGGCAGGACCTCGGTCACGACCGCGCGCCGGTCCTGCGGGGGCGTGGCGAGGCTGGAGATGTCGCGCAAGCCCAGCATCGACATGTGCAGCGTCCGCGGGATCGGCGTGGCCGAGAGCGTCAGCACGTCAACCGTCATCCGCAGGCTCAGCAGGCGCTCCTTGTGCTCGACGCCGAACCGCTGCTCTTCGTCGATGATCACGACGCCCAGGTCCTTGAAGCGCACGTCCGCCGACAGCAGCCGGTGCGTGCCGATCACCACGTCCACGCCACCAGCCGCCACCCCCTCCAGCACCCGGCGCACCTCCGCCGTCGTCTTGAACCGCGACAGGCTCTCGACCCTGAACGGGTACGCCGCGAACCGGGCGCGGAACGTGCGCTCGTGCTGCTCGGCCAGCACCGTCGTCGGCACCAGCACCGCGACCTGCTTGCCGTGCTCGGCCGCCTTGAAGGCCGCCCGGACCGCAAGCTCCGTCTTCCCGTAGCCGACATCGCCGCAGAGCAGGCGGTCCATCGGGCGCGGAGAAGACATGTCGCGCTTGATCTCGCCCAGCGCCGCGACCTGGTCCTCCGTCTCCTCATAGGGAAACTCGTCCTCGAACTCGCGCTGCCAGGGCGTGTCGGGCGGGAAGCGGATGCCCGGTGAGGCCTCCCGCGCCGCACGCACGCGCAACATCTCCGCGGCCAGGTCCCGCACGCTCTCGGCCACGCGCTCCTTCTGCCGCTTCCACTTCGCCCCGCCCAGCGTGCTCAACGCCGGCGTCCCCCGCGTACCGCCGACGTACTTCTGCACCTGGTCGGCCTTCACCGCCGGGACGTAGAGCGTCGCCCGCCCGTCAAACTCCAGGATCAGGTACTCGCCCGGCTGTTCGCCGGAATCGACCTTCGCCGCCCCGCCCCGCAACCGCTCGTCCACCGTGGCCCGTGCCTCGCGCGGACGCATCAGTTTCAGCCCAACGAAACGGGCGATCCCGTGCTCGGCATGCACGACATAGTCCCCCACCTGCAGGTCCAGGAACGTGTCGATCGCCCGCCCGGCCCGCAGGCGACCCGTCCGCGCACGCCGACGCACCTGGAACCGGTGCAGCAGTTCCGCGTAGGGCAGCGCCAGCGTGCGCTCCCAGAGAAAGCCGGCGTGCAGGTATCGCCGCGCCGTGCGGATCGAGCCCGTCCCCGGCGCGTGCTCGGCGAGCAGTTCAGCCAGGCGGGTCGCTTCCGCATCGCTCTGGCAGTGCACTACGACCTCCAGCCGCGGGCCCGAGGCGCCCTCGGCCAGCCGCGCCAGTTCGGCAACCGCCGCGGGGACGTCGTCCTCGAGCGGCGGCACCGGGGAGACCGGCAGGTCCACCACCTCGTCCTCGCCCGCGGCGTACTGGCCGATCGCCGTCACCTCGACGCGCCCGCCGGTGCAGTGCTTCTGGATCAGCGCGAACACCCGCGGCGGACCGACCACACCCCGCGCTTCCACCACACGCTCAAAGTACCCACGGCCCTGCTCGGTGATCTCGATCACCTCCCACAGCACGCCCACCGTCCCCGGCGGCAGCAGTTCGACCAGGTTGTGCGTCGGCTCGGCGGTGTCATCGGACGAACCTTCCGGTGAGGACGCCCCACCACGCCCGCGCGCCCGACTCCCGCGCACCGCCGCACCATCCATGGCGAGCGTGGCCTGCCCCCCACGCCCCGGACCGAGCAGCGACGCCCGGATCAGCCGCGCGCCGCGGATCGCCCGGTCGCTCCCCATGGTGTCGGGATCGACCTCGCTCATGCGGTCGATCACGTCCCCGAAGTAGTCCAGCCGCACCGGCACGCCGCCGGTCGAGAGCGGGAGCCCGCCCGGCGCACTCTCGGACTCGCACTCGTCCGCCGCGGGATCGCCCGGTGGGAAGATGTCCACGATGCCACCGCGCACGGCGTACTCACCGGGCTCGCTGACCACGTCGACCCGCGCGTACCCGGCCCGGTCCAGCCATGCCGCCAGGTCGCGCGGGGGAAGGGCCTGCCCGACCAGCACCTCCAGCAGCCCCCGCTCGATGGCCGAAGGCGCCGGAACGCCCTGCATCAGCGCCTGGATCGGTGCCACAAGCACCCTCGGGCGCGGCGCGGCTCCGGGCTCATGCCAGCCCATCACCCGGCGCACCGTGCTGAGCCGCTGGCCGTAGAGCTCGACGACGGCCTCGGTCTCGCCGGGGAGTGTCTCCAGCGCGGGGAAGACCACCGCTTCCACCCCTGTGTCGACCAGCTCCTCGCGAGCCTCCTCCGCATCGTCCGCGTGCGCGACCACCAGCAGCACCGGCGCGCGCGTCCGCACGGCAAGGGCCCCGGCCAGCATCGTGGTGCTCGAACCGACCGCCCCGCGCACCACGGCTCGCCCGCTGCGCAGGCGATCGATGATGCGTTCCACGCGAGCATCGTCGCTCAGCAGGCCGATCAGGTCCACGCGCTCGCTCCGCGCATACGCGGGCGGGGAGGGCCGCGCTCGGTCGGCTCTCCTGCAATCCACACACCGGCCCGCTCGGGCACGCTAACTGTATCGAGACCGGTCGCCGCCCGGGCGACGCTACTCCACGCGGACCATCGGGCGGATCTGCTCCATCCGGCGCGGGCCGATGCCCGGCACCAGTTCCAGTTGTTCGACGCTGGAAAACCGCCCCAGGCGCCCGCGCACCTCCAGGATGCGCTCGGCCAGTGTCGGCCCGATCCCCGGCAGGGCCTCAAGTTCCAGCTGTGTCGCGGTGTTCAGGTTCAGGCGCGCCGTCGTGCGCACGGGTCGGTCCTCCGGCGCAGGGTTGTCCAGGGTCGAGGCCACCGAGGGCTGGAGGCCGGCCCCTGCACGGGACGAGACACCGGCAATACCCACGTCCGACGCGGAAACCACCGCCGTCGGCTCGCCGCGACTGATCGGCACCCGCGCCGGGCTCAGCCACGTCGCCCAGACCATTCCCCAGGCACAGAGCACGCCCAGCACACCGACCGCGCACCACTTGGCCGCGCCGCCGGTCCAGTCGGCCGCACTCTGCTCTTGCGAGGGGCTCGAGCCCATGGCGGGCAGCATACCCGCGGGTAGACCCAGCCCGCGAGAGCCGCACGACCCGCGGCGTGCCCTGGTACAGCGCGACCATCAGATCGGTTCGAGGGTCAGCCGTTTCTCGACCAGCGCCCGCCGGATCTCCTGCATCGCGTGGAACCCCGGCTTGGGCACGCCCGTCGGCCCCAGCAGACCGCCCCCCACCATCTCCCCACCGATCCCTCCCGGCTGATCCACCAGTTCCTGCCAGCAGAAACTGGTGACATACGGCTTCGAGAGCGCGACCCGCGCGACACGGCTGAGCCACTCCGCCTGCACGCGATCCTCCCAGGGCCGCCCCCAATACCCGGGGTCCAGGTCCTGCTCGACGCTCTCCCCCTCGGAGCCCGACGGCTTGCTCGGCACACCCGCCACCGTGACGGAAACCGGCCGGTCCAGCGAGGCCAGGCGGTCGAGCATCGCGGAAATCGTCAGCAGGTCGCGGGCGCTGCGGCCCAGCTCCGCCTGCCCCATCTGCAGCCGCACACCCAGCGCGTCCAGCGGCGTGTTCGTCTCGTTGAGCAACTGGGCGTACAGCGTCGGCGCGATCGACCGCACGCCGCGCGGCGTGCCGGTGTACTCGCCCCACGGCATGGCCAACTCCACCTGCACACGCCCCTGCGGGTGGAGCTTACGGACCAGGGCGACCGCCGTCCGCGTCAGGTCCACCGCCTGCTCGTAGGTCAGCCGGAAAATCCCGCCGACGTTGAGGCCCGAGGCGATGGTCCAGGTGTGCACCGTGCGCCGGTAGCGGGTGACAATGGTCTTGATGTACTCGCTGGCCACATCGCGCAGCGTCTCGTAGTCGTTGTCCCAGATGTACAGAAAGTCCGGCACACTGCGCGGGTGCAGCTCGAGCACCGGCCCGGCGTGCACCGGCAGGCGGGCCTTGAGCACCGCCCACTCGATCCAGCGGTCGGTGGCGGCGAAGCTGTACTTGCCCTCGGTCGGCTCCATCTGCACCCAGCGCATCGGCATGCAGACAAACTCCGACACCGCCGTGACGCGCTCGCACAGTTCCGGGGCGAACTGGGCGGGGTTCACCCGGCAGCCGATCTTCGGCAGGTCCGGCAGGATGACGCCCGGGCTCGCCACCAATTGCCCGCGGGCCAGGCGCGCCTCGTGGTCGGTGATGGCGCTCTCCGGCTCGGGGTGCCCCACCGCCGCCGCCAACTCCCCCACCACGCGACGGCGATGTCCGATGCGCGCCTGCGCGATGGCCAGCGCCTCCCCGGCCGCCACGCACGCATCCACCGCAAGGCGGGCCTCGCGGTCCGCCTCGAGCGTGTAGCCCTCCAGCGTCGGCCCCTGCGCGGCGGCCTCGCCCGGTGCGGCGCGCTGCACCACCAGCGCGTGCGTGAAGGCCTCGCGCGCCCGCTCCACCAGGCGCGACAGCGGATCGTCCGCGGCGCGGTCGAACAGCGACCACTCCTCGAGCTTGTTCAGCAGTAGCATCATCTGGTGGCGTGCCAGTTCCAGGCTCAGCAGGTACGCCTGCGGCCGCTCCGGAAGCAGGCACGTCCGCAGCATCAGCATGCCCCCGCCCAGCCGCCCGAACTCCGCGCTCTCCACCGGTCGCACCGGGAACTGCAGCGCGAACGCCGCCACGCCCTCGATCCGCTTCTCGACCTCGATGATCCCGTCCCCGAACTCCATCATCCCCGGTACCACGATGTCGTCCGGGCCGCAGACGTGCGCCGAGCGCAGCTCGAAGCTCATGGCCGGACCGGTCTCATCGAACACCGCGAACGAGAGCATGCGGCGGAGCGTATCCGAGCGGCCCGTACACGGCTATCGCCCTGTGCACATGCCGCTACGCTTCCGCGTGGAACCTCCCGCCCTCTCCGCGACCCCCGACGCCGTCTCCGGCAGCCCCGCGCCGAACCTCCCGCTGGTCCGCCGGGGGAAGGTCCGCGACGTCTACCGGCTCGACGACCACCGCCTGATGATCGTCGCCTCAGACCGCATCTCCGCCTTCGACGTGGTCTTGCCCACGCCGATCCCCGGCAAAGGACGCCTCCTCACGCGCATGGCCGCGTTCTGGTTCGGGTTCATCCGGCGGCAGGACCTGGTCGAGACCCACCTGCTATCCACCTCCCTCAACGACCTGCCGCACAGCGCACTCCCCGACGATCCTGATGCCCGGCGCTGGTTCGAAGGCCGCGTCACCATCGCCCGCGCCTGCGAGGTCATCCCCATCGAGTGCGTGGTCCGCGGCTACCTGGAGGGCTCCGGCTGGAAGGAGTACCAGCGCACCGGATCGGTCTGCGGCGTGCCACTGCCCGACGGCCTGCGCCAGTGCGACCGCCTGCCCGAACCGATCTTCACCCCGGCCACCAAGGCCCCAACCGGCCACGACGAGAACATCTCCTTCGAGCACGCCGCCGAACTGGTCGGCCTGGAGACGATGGCCACCCTCCGCGACCTCTCGCTGCGGATCTACACCCATGCCGCCGAGCACGCGCGGCGCCGGGGCATCATCATCGCCGACACGAAGTTCGAGTTCGGCCGACCCGCCCACGACGCCGACGCCCTCGGGCGGGTCTGGTCGCAGCCGATGCTCATCGACGAAGCCCTGACCCCCGACTCCTCGCGCTTCTGGCCCGCCGACCGATGGTCCCCCGGCGGCCCGCAGCCGAGCTTCGACAAGCAGTTTCTCCGCGAGCACCTGGAGGCCCTGGTCTCCCGCGGCCTGTGGGACCGCACCCCCCCGGGCCCACCGCTGCCGGAGGAGGTCGTGCGGGGCACGCTGTCGCGGTACGAGGAAGCCGTCGAACGCCTGTGCGCCGACCCGACACCCTGACCTCCCGCGGAGAGCCGACGCCGCTCCTCAGTTCTGGGTCGGCCGGGCCCGCTCGGTCTGGAGCCTTCGCGCCTCCTCGACGCGCTGAAGGAACCGCGCCCGGATCCCCTCGTAGCGGGCGGGTCGGGGGAACGCGGTCTGGAAACTGGAACGCGTGGCGGCGTCGGCCTCCTGCTGGAGGAACTGCATCTCCATGAACAGGTACGCCGCGGCCTGCAGGTCGGGGTCGATCCCAGCACGCCGGAACATGACCATCGCCTGCCCGAGGCCGGCGTTGGGCGCCAGCGGGTCATGCACGGTCTGCTGCATCCCGATGAGCCAGAACGCCAGCTGCTGCCCCGCGAGCATGACGAAGTCCCGGTCGAAGAACTCCAGGCGGGTCAGGGTGTCCACCGCGACCGTCGCCATGTTCTGCTCGCTGAAGAACTCGGTGTGCACGAGACGCGCGTAGTCGTACTGCCGCCGGAACAGGTCGGTATTGCCGTTGAGCAGCCCGTCGAAGAAGGCGCTCTGCAGCGCGCCGGAGATCTCCGGGATCGCGATGGAGGGGCTGGAGACGCGGTCCTCCAGCTGGTGCGCGATGAACTGCTCCAGCGGCGCCTCGCGGATCGACTGACGCTCGAAGTCGTTGCGGTTGAGGAAGATCTCGCCGGCCAGCTGGATCTGCAGGCGCTTGGCCTCGTCCACCTGCCCGCGCCGGTAGAGAAACGCGATCGCGTCCGCCATGAAGTTCTCATACCCCGTCGCGTAGAAGTTCCACGCCGCGCTGGTGATGTCCGCCCCGCGCTGCACGCGGTTCTGTCGCATCTCCCGCTCGTGCAGTGCCGCGATCACCTGCCGGTACACCGGGATCCAGTCCGGGTTGGGCATCGTGACGTACATGTCCGGCAGCAGCAGGCTGTACATCAGCGTCCCGTTCCGGTACATCTCCTGCACCGCGTGAACGATGTTCCGGTCGCTGTTGATGAAGTCAAAGTCCCGTTCGTTGGACTCCTGCACACGCTTGAGCGCCAGCTCCGCCCCACGCGTGGCCCAGTACAGCGTGTGCGATGCCGGGTGCCGGAAGTCCAGCGGCCCGTACGTGCGCCCGTACTCGATCATCCGCCCGACATCCATCGAATAGTCCTCGGACAGCGTGCGCTTCCGCACGTACCGCACCAGTTCGCCACGCGCCGCGTCGATCTCCGCGTCACCCTCCCCGCGCCCGCGCACGGCCATCGGCAGCAGGATGTCCAGCAGCGCCAGGTCGATCGGGTTGTTGATCACCATCGAACCGACCAGCCCGCGCGTGAACGCCGAGGCCTGATCGTCCTGGGCCAGCAGACGCACGTTGCTGCTGCGGCCCCACGCCCGCCGCTCCTCCAGCCTCGTCACCCCGCGCAGGAACATCGCCCGCCCGTCGCGGGTCTCCAGGTCGATCCCCACGCGCGACCGCAACTCCTGTACCATCCCCCGCGCCTGCGGGGCCCGCGCGTAAAGCTCCTCCGCCGTCGAGGCCCCTTCGGCGATCTGACGCAGCCACTCGGCGTACGCCTCCACCGCCTGCTCCCGCGTCTGGTTCAGCCAGTCGCGCATCGGCGGCGGCCCCAGCACCGCCTGCCACTCCGCCGCCAGGAACCGCTTGTACTGCGGGTTGGCGTCGTCGGTCATCCCCTGGATCTTGTGCAGGAAGATCCACGCCAGTTCGCGGTGCAGCAGCAGGTCGTTGGGGTTGGCGCGCAGACCCTCCTGCCGCAGCAGGTCGATCCCCTTCTTGACCCACGCCCACCGTTCCTGCGGCGAGTTGGTCGTCACCGAGATGTTGTACGCCATGTTCCACGCGTGGAAGACCCACACCCGCGACATCCGCGGCTGCATCTTCAGGATCGCCCGCGCCAGCTCGTTCACCTCGAACAGCCGCCCCTGCAGCTGCAGGTCGTTGGCACGGACCCACAGCATGTTGATGATCATCCCGCGGAACGGGCCCAGCGCCACGTTCAGCGACTCGAACGGCGTCATCCCCGCCTCGGCCGACTCCGCCACCGTCAGCCGGTGACGCCCCGCCGACGCCGCCAGTTGCAGCGTCAGCACGACGCTCCCCGCCAGCATCGACACCACCACCACCAGCGATGCAACCATCGCCGAGCCGCGGCGCCGTGTGCCGCTCCCCGCACGCCTCCGCCCGCTGAACCCGCCCCGTTCCAGGGCCGACTCTCGTGCACGCATCGAGCACCTCCGGTCGCCGCCGCTCCGAGGACTACCGACCCGAATACATCGCCATCTCACGCCGGTGCAGGATCATCACCGACACCAGCACCAGCACCCCCGCAAACACCCCGACCGTCACCAGCCCCATCCCCGCCGCCCCCCAGCTCACATTGATCCCGTCTGAGAGTTTCTCTACCGGCGACAGGGCCGCGTACGCCGAGAACAGCCAGGAAACCGCGTAGCCGATGCCATAGACCGGGATCCGCCAGTACTCAATACGTTCGTTGAAGGCGTCCAGGAACGACCAATACTGCAGAGCGTGCGCCAAAAACCCGGCACTCTCGGCAAAGCCGAAAACCGCGAAACTGGCCAGAGAGGCCACCGGCAGGCTCAGGAAGCTCGAGAACAGAATCGCCGCCGCCCCCAGAAATCCCAGTTTCAGCCACAGCACCAGGGCCGTCCGCAGGAAGTTCCCGCCGAACCCGCCCACCGGGTACATCACCTCCAGCCCGTCGGGCGGGGCGAACATGAACGCCTCGTTCTCCGGACCCAGGTGCGCAAACCGCAGGCGCAGCACCCCGTTGGCGCTGACGGCCGCGGCCGACACGGGGATCGTCGTGAAGACATTGGGGGTCACCGTGCGAATGAAATACCCCGGCGCCAGCAGCGCGGTGACTTGCTCCATGGAGCGACCCGCCGCGGCAGGGTTGACGAACGGGGCGAAGCCCTCCAGCGCGGGGTTCTCGCTGGGCAGAGCCGCGATACCCAGGCGGATGGTCTTGCCCAGGGTGATGCCGGTGGCGGTGGCCAGTTTGGCCCGGATGCTCAGGGGACGCCCGATCCGCAGGGCCCTGTGCAGCCCCTCGAAGATGTACTCCCCCTCCGAGTTGAGTTGGAACGTGAAGAACCGCACGAGGCGCTCGCGCTCGACGTCCTCTCGGATCTTCTTGAGGTCCGGCACGGGCTGGCTGAACGGCGCGAGCCGGTGTTGCTCCTCTTCGATCCGATAGCGTCGTGAGACCTCTTCGTCCACCTCGCGCCGGTCGCGCTCGCGCAGGCGCGGGCGGACCACCTCCCGCGCCGAGAGCACGTTGTACTCCAGCATCAGCCGGTCGGGGGTGATCCCCTCCATCACCGCCTGACGGTCGCGCGAGTCCGGATCCACCACATACGCGCGGATCTCCTCCTTGGCCGGCTGCCGGCGCAGGTACTCCGTGAACAGGAACACCCCCACCCCGCACACCCCCAGCAGCACGCCCCCCACCAGCACCACCCCCAGCCACTTGCCCACGACGTACTCCCAGGCCCGCACAGGCTTGGTCCACGTCTGCCAGATGATCCGGTCGCGCTGCTCGGCCGCCACGCTGCTCACCCCCAGAAACACCACCACCACCCCGGCGATCAGGAAACTGAACGCCGTCCCGTACTGCAGGAACATCTGCACCCGGTAGCGGAGTTCCTGGCCGTCGTGCAGCAGCAGCGGGATGGACGCCATCACCAGCAGCAGCGCGATGAGCAGCCCGACCGATACCCGCTTGCGCACCGCCTCGATCACCACATTGCGCGCAATCGCCAGCACCGGCGACGGGCCCGACAGAACGATCTGCAGCCCACGGATCATCCCCACGAACGCCCCGCCCAGCACCAGCGCCCCAGCCAACAGCACCCCCAGCGCGCTCCACCCCGCCCCGCCCCACACGATCAGGGGCAGCGCCACCCCAAGCCCCAGCACCAGCATCGCCGAGAACGCCAGGCCCAGCCCCACCCAGATCACCAGCAACCCCGCCAGCGCCGAACCCGCCACGATGAACATCCGCGTGGCCGTCGACCCCTGCGCCGCTCGCAGGTCGCTGAGCATCCGCTCGTACCCGCGCTGCATGCCCTCCAGCATCTCCCGCGCCTGCGGCGACTGCCCCTCCGGCTGCGCCGCGGCCATCTGCCTCAACGCCTCGGCCATGCCCGAGACCGGGCGGTCCGCCTCCGGCGCACCTCGCCACACCAGCAGCGCCACCACCGCCGCTAGTGCCGCCGTCAGCACCACGATCGACGCGCCGATCTTGAAGCCGCGCGACCGCTGCAGCGCATCGAGCCGGGCCAGGCGTTCGGACGGACTCACGTCGTGCTCCCTCCAGGGCCCTTGCCCGGGTCCTTATCCGAATCCGGACCCGGCGAAGGCTCATCGAGCAGTGAACCGATCAGGCCTCGGTCCACTTCCGGACCTGCCGCGGATCCCGCACCACGCCCTTCTGCGGACCCAGCCCCAGGACCGGTCCCCTTCGCCCGAGCGTCGCCCGGTGATGACGCCGTGCCCGTCGGTGACGGTGCCTCGCCGCTCAGCGACGCCAGCAGGTCCTTGTCGGGCCCTCCAGCCGGCGAGCCCGCATCAACGCCCGCCGCCACGCCCGGAACACCGGCCCCACCCGCGGCCTCGCGGGGCTCGGCCTCCCCGGCCACGAGCGACTCGATGAGTTCGCGACCCTGCGCCGGCTCGGCCCGGAGAAAGCCGGCCGTGGCCCCGCCGTGCTGCGCACCGCTGGTGGCGATCTTCTCCGTCACCGCCCTCTCGACGATGGCGATGAACTTCTCCTCCAGTTTCTGGCGCGGGCGCCCAACGCTGAGGATCGACTTGGCCCCTCCGCTGCGGGCGCGGATCACGCGGTCGATCTCGGCCACCGTCTGGTCGTCCAGTTCGTCCGACTCGATGACCATCTTGTCCTGGCGCGCCAGCAGCGCCTCGCACGTCCCCTCCTCGCGGATGCGCCCCCCGTAGAGGATCACCATCCGGTGGGCCACGTCCTCAACGTCCGCCAGCACGTGGCTGGACAGGATGATGGTCTTGCGCCGGCGCCCCAGCTCCACGATCAGGTCCTTGATCTGACGGCACCCCAGCGGGTCCAGACCGGTGGTCGGTTCGTCGAGGATCAGCAGTTCGGGGTCGTTGATCAGCGCCTGCGCAATGCCGATGCGGCGCTGCATGCCCTTGGAATACTCGCGCACCGGGCGGAACTGCACCGCCGACAGCCCGACCATGTCCAGCAGTTCATCGATCCGCCGGCGCCGGGTCGTCGCGTCCAGCTGGAAGAGCTTGCCGTAGTAGTCCAGCGTCTCGCGCGCGTTCAGGAACGCGTAGAGGTAGCTCTCCTCCGGCAGGTAGCCGATCTTCCGCTTCACACCCACGTCCGTCGGCGGCTTGCCGAAAACCACCACGCGCCCCGACGTGGGCTTGAGCAGCCCCAGGATGATCTTGATCGTCGTCGACTTGCCCGATCCGTTGGGCCCCAGCAGCCCGAAGGTCTCCCCGGGCTCGACGTTGAACGTCACCCCGTCCACCGCCTTGGCGCGGGTCCTCAGCCAGAAGTCCTTGAAGGTCTTGGACAGGGACTGCACCGCGACAACGGGCTGCTTCGGACTGGCATTGGACATCGCGATCTCCACGCCCCCAAACCACGCCCCAAAACCATGCCCTGCTTCACGCCCCATCCAGGCCTTCGCTGTGCTACGAGGGGGCCGCTCCCGCGGTTCTTATGGGGAGGTCACGGTCTGCATCGGCGAGGTCGTTCGCCCGACACCCTCCCGCTGCGACTGCTCGAACGCGCGGGCCTGCGCTTCACGCACGCGCTGGGCTTCCTGCTGCGTCAGGCGACGCTCCTGCTCCAGCGCCACCCGCGGGTCGCGGTTGAGGTCCAGCTGCAGGGTGCGCACGCCCGCCGGCACCGCCAGGATCGTCACCTGCTCACGGGCCGTGAACGCCGACCACGCCGCCAGCCAGTCCCCCATCAGCATCACCGCCGGGTTGGCGCGGTAGGACTCCAGTTTCGCCTCGAACCGCCGCAGATCCGCCTGGGCACGGCTGACGACCGACGAGCGGTACTGCTGGGCATCGCTGATCCGGTTGGCCGCACGCCCGCTCAGGTTCACCCGCACCGTGCGCCCGGGCATCGAACGCAGCGTCAGCGACTGTCCGGGCGTCGACTCCAGCACCGCCTGGATGTCGGCCATCACGTCGTCGGGGTTGACCTCGTGCTCCACGGCGCCGGGGTTCTCCAGCAGGCCGATCAGTTCCAGCAGCAGCGGTGCCGCATCGCCCGCGGTGGCCAGCAGGCGCGTGTCACGCTCCTGCTGCGCCCGGTCGATCTGCGCGCGTCCCTCGGTCTGCGCGGTGTCCACACGGGCAAAGTCGGCCAGCAGCACCAACGGCGGCACGGGCGTGAGCAGTTTGACGCTCGTGATCCGGATCCCGGTGTCCATCGCGTCGAGCGAGGCCTGTGCCCGGCGCAAGGCCTGGGATTCCACGCTCTCCCACCCCATCTCGCCTCGCAGGGCCACGTCGGGCTGGTTTTTCAGCAGTTCGTCGATCGTCAGCCCCGCCGCCGCCTGCACCAGCCCGCGCATCACCGCCGTCCGGACGATGTCGTTCTCCTGGTCCGGCGTCATCGTGCGCGCCCAGCGCACCACGTCCTCGCGCCGGTATCGCACCTGCACCATGGCGTGCGCGATGTTCAGGTCCCCGGTCACCAGCGAGCGGTCGCTCAGCGGGTTCACCGCGTTGCGGGCGAACTGCGCCTGCTCCTGGATCGGGCGGATCCGGTCCTCCGGACGCATGTTGGGCCAGAACTCCATGTCGATGAGTTCTTCGGTCGTGCCGACGCGCACTACCTCCCCGAAGGGCTGCGGGAAACTGAACGCGAAGCCCGGCTCCAGGGGCTCCTCCTGCAGGCTGCCCACGAGCACGCGCAGACCGCGCTCGGTCTCCTTGACGCTCTGGAACCCGCTCAGCAGGAACCACGCCACGAGCCCCACCATCGTCAGCTGCAGCAGCCGGTATGTCGCCCGAAGCGCCCCCCCTAGCGCCTGGTTGGCCGGGTCCATCAGCGCCCGCGCATCGGCCGTGTCGGCGTCGGTCCCGCGCAGTTGAACACTCGCACCCCGGCGCGCCTCGCGGATCATCAGCGACTCGCTCGGGCGCAGTTCCGGCGGCAGATCCTGCGGATTCGGGGGGGGTGGGGGGGTGGGGGGTGGGCCGGGAGTCGGGCTCATTCACCACCTCCCTGCGCCCGCGGGCCCGGCGCTGTACCGCGACCGCCCTGCGGCTGATCCCACGTGCTGCTGGGCATGAATGCCGGGATGCGACCCTGCTCCAGGTCCTTCATCACGTCCAGGCGGAACACCCCCATCCCCGGCGCCGACAGCGGCATGACCACCGTCGTCCGCTGCCCGTACCCCTCGCGCAGGGCCTCGATCATCTTCAGGAACACCGCCAGCGTGGAATCGGCGCGACCGTCGATGATCGCCCGCTGACGCTCGTAGAACGGCGCGGCCTCCGCGTCGCCGCGCGCCCGGATGATCGCCGACTGCGCATCCACGAACGCCAGAATCTTGTTCGCGTCCGCCTCAGCGCGGGCCTTGGTCGTCTCCGCTACCGACTTGCCCCGGTTCAGCGCTTCGGCGGCGATGGCCTCGCGCGTCGCCTTCACCCGCTCGATCACCGACTTGCTCACACTCTCCGGCAGTTTCAGCGCCGCGATGCCCACCGTCAGCGGCTCCACCCCGCTCTGCTCAAGCAGGTCGGACAGTTGCGACCCCGCCGCGGCGCCCTCGCCCTTGAGCGAGGCCAGGATGTCCGCCTCCAGTTGCGACAGACGGCTGCCCTCCACCGTCGCCGACAGCAGGTCGCCCATGCGATACCGGCTCACCTCCGCCAGGGCCGCACGAAGGTTCCCGCGCAGCGCCTCGCGGGCCCGGTTGAAGTGCGACACCGAGTCGGGGCCCGCAGGCCCGTCCCCGTACCGGCGCAGGAACTTCAGCGGGTCCTTCACGCGCCAGGTCATGTACGCCTGCACGATCACCTGGCGGTTGTCGGACGTCTGCTTGGTCTCCGGCGCCGACTCCACAAACTGCACGCGCCGGTCATACTTCACCACGCTCTGGATCGGGTACGGCAGCCGGAAGTAGAGCCCCGGCTCGCTCTTGACCGAGCCCTCGTCGGCCCGACCGAACAGCATCACCACCGCCGACTCGTTGTACCGCACGGTGTACGTCGTGATGAACAGCACCACGCCCAGCACCACCAGACCCGCCATCCCGTACTTCAGCGCCTTCTGCACGGCCTCGCTCCTGTCTTCGCCCCAGCCCTGTTCACAACCCGCCCGCGCCCCTTGCTCACTGCCCCTCGGTGCGGATCGTCGAGAAGGGCGTCGCGCCCTGCCCAACGTCCTTGAGATCAAAGATCAGCCGCAGGTCCGGGATCTCCTCCGCCGGCACCATGTACACACGGCTGTCGGCCAGTTCCTCCCGGAGCATCCGCAGGTACATGCTCGCTTTGAACAACTCTGGGTTGGCCCGGTACGCCCGCAGCAGCATCTCGTACGCCAGCGCCCGCCCGCGCTCGCCCTGCGACCGCTGCCACCGCTCGGTCTGCGCCTGCGCCAGGCGCGACCCGGCCTTGCCCCCCGCCTGATCGATCAGCGACCGGATCTGGTCGTCCTTCTCCTCCCGCAGCCGCTCCACTTCGGGCGTGACGGGGCGTGCAGCAAGGGCGTCACGCTCGCCCAGCAGCGCCACGATCTGCTCGGCCCGGGCCCGGTCGCCCACCGCGTCGATCAGCCGTGCGATCTTCTCCGCCAGCCCGCGCTGTACGTTCATCTCGCTGAGCTGCTCGTTGCTCACCACCAGTTCGTAGAACGGCGCAGCCTCCTGCGACGGGTGCACGCCCTCCACCGACACCGCCACCACCTCCAGCCCCGCGCCCTGCCACTGCCCGGTCTCCGGGTCGCGCCAGACCCGCGTCAGCGCTTCGCGCACGCGACGGGTGATCTCCTCGCTGATCTCGCGACGCCCAGCCCCGAGCAGGTCATTCTCGTTGCGGCTGGCCAGGACCTTGGTCACCTCGCGCTGCGCCACCGAGCGGATCAGCGCCTCGCGCGCCGCCGGCGCCGCGAACCGCTCGTACTGACGCAGGTCCGCCACCCGGAACCGCAGCGGGATCTCCACCGCCAGTTCCGCGATATCCAGCGATCCATTCTCGCCCGCGGGTGCGCCACGACCCGTGCCCAGCACCGTGGCCTGCAGGACGAAGTAGACCTCCTCGGTCTTGTGGTCGTTGGTCCACAGCAGCGGCATCCTCTCGTCCGGGCTGGTCGAGCCCAGGTCCAGACGCCGCAGCGTGGCCGTCGCGGTCTTCTCCACCGACTCCAGCGGCCAGGGCAGTTTGAAGTGCAGCCCCGGCCCCAGCACCCGCATCCGCCCCGACTCGTCCTCCGCCGCACGTCCCAGCCGGATCCGCAGGGCCTCCTCGTTGGGTCCCACCACCGCGAAGCACGTCAGCAGCCACAACGCCACAAGCCCGAAGGCCACCAGCGGCAGGATCGAACTGCTCAGCAGCCGGTACGCCCAGCTCCCGGTGATATCGACACCCACCTGGTACGAGATCGCCCCGCCGATGCTCTTGGCGATTTCGTCCGGCGCCGAGATGAACCCTAGTACAGGCGAATCGAACCCCGCCCGCCCCAGGTCGCCCGCCTTGCGCGGGCGGTACAGGTTCAGCAGCAGGCTGATGAAGATCTCCACCCCCACCACCCCGATCGCCACCGGCACGATCAACTGCAGGCTCCGGAGCAGCACGTCCGAGCCCATCACGTCCACCAACTGCCCCGCAACCATCGCCAGGCCGATCAGCGAGGCCAGCGCCGAATAGGCAGCCCCGCCGCGCAGCATCGACCAGACCTTCTGCTTGGCCATCCCCGAGACAAACCGCGCGAAGATGAACCCGATCACCGCCAGCGACAGCCCCACCGCGATCGACCACCCGCGTTCGCTCGGCCGCACGAACGGTTCACCCCCGTCGGGCAGCAGCCACGTTGCCGGCAGCGCCTGGCTGAACCGCACATACGCCACGGTCAACAGCGCCAGACCCAGCAGCAGACTCACCAGCGGCACCAGGTACTTGTGCATCCACGCCAGCCGGCGTGCCGCAACCCGCAACTCCTCGCCCGCCGCATCGAACACCGATGAAGACTGGGCCGCGTTCAGCGCCTCGGCCTCAAGGGCCTCGATCCGCTCGCGGCGGTGCTGATCGAACACGATCGCCAGCGTCCCCCACACCGCGACCCCCAACAGGACCGCGATCGAGCCGGTCACGGCCGTGAAGTCCCGCGTCACAACCCCGTACACCAGCAGCACCGAACCCAGTGCCGCCTGGATCGCCAGCCCCAGAAGGCTCACCGTGGCCGCTCGTGCGTAACTCTGGTAATCCGCCTTCATGCGCGCTCCGCTGGTCCCGCCCCACCGCCACTCTCACCCCCCCCCCCCCACCCCCCACCTACGCCTGCTCACCCACCCCCACCCTCAAATCCGTCCCGCCGACACGTCACGGCCCGCCTTGGGCCGCCGTTCCCGCTCGCTCCCGTGGTTCCTTCCACGCTTCCGGACAGCCAGAACAGCCGACCGCACCCCCCCCCCACCCAACACCCACCCCACACCCCAAGCCCCACCCCGCGCCCCAACACCACCCGCAATTCCTTCCCCTGGTGGACAACTCTCAGTGGGGCCGTATTGTGGCCATTCCCTCCCCCACTGTCCACCACGATCCGTGACCCTGCTCCCACTCCGCCCCCCCCCACCCCGCTCACCCCGGCGCAGAACTTGCCCGACTCTGAGTCCTCACCACCTGCTCCATAGACCGCGGCGCTAGTCGTGGCCGGGCGCGCGAATACGTCCCCCGCGACCTCCCACTACGGCCGTCACCGCACGGGGTTCGCCTCAAGGGCCCCAAACTTCTATGCTCACGTGTTCGTAGGGCGTCCGGAGCCGCGGGTTCTCCGCTTGGACAATGGCACGTCCCCGACCGCAGCGCCGACCAGCGGATCACCGCCACACGGCCAGCCCCTGACCGCGATCAGAACGACATGTTCGTGCTCATCCGTACCATCGCGAAGAACACCTTCATCGAGGCGCTCCGCCAGCCCATCTACTTCATTCTGCTCATCCTCGCGCTGCTCAGCCTGCTGCTGACCACGTGGTCCACGGGATTCTCGCTGGGGTTCTCCGATTCGGCCGAGGTCTCCGGCGACAACAAGATGCTGCTGGAACTGGGCCTGGCCACCATCTTCCTGGCCGGCAGCCTGCTGGCCGGCTGCATCGCCACCTCGGCCATCTCACGCGAGATCGAGAACAAGACCGTGCTCACCGTGGTCGCCAAGCCCGTCCCCAGGGCGGTCGTGATCATCGGCAAGTTCGTCGGGCTCGCCGGCGCCATCAGCTTGGCCATGATCACCCTGCAGGCCGGCCTGCTGCTGTGCGTGCGTCACGGCGTGCTGACCGCGGTGGCCGACCCGTACCACTACCCCGCGATCGTTTTCGCCCTCAGTGCCTTCGTGATCGCGATCGGTGTCTCGACCTGGAGCAACTTCTTCTACGGATGGAACTTCTGCCAGACCTGCTCGCTGATGCTCTGCCCCCTGCTCGTCGGTGCCTATGTCGGCTCGCTGGGCTTCAAGCACGACTGGACCCCCGTGGCGCTCTCGGAGGGCTTCTTGCCCGCCATCACCATGGCCGGCCTGGCGGTACTGCTGGGCACCATCGTGCTGACGTCGGCGGCGGTCGCCGCCTCGACGCGACTCAACCAGGGGCTGACCATCGCCGCCTGCGTCCTGCTGCTGCTGGCCGGCATGCTCTCCACAAGCGTCATCGGGCGATGGGCCTTCGACAACCGGGCCGTGGCCATCATCGACTCGGCCGAGGTCCGCAACGTCGCGGTCCTCTCCTCCCTCCGTGACACCGGCACGCAGCGCATGGACGAACGGCAGTTCGCCGCGGCCGAACAGGAGGCCCTTTCGCGAAGCGGGGGGGAGATGGTCATCTCGCTCAAGAACCCCCCAACCGCCCGGCTCGAACCCGGCGCGCCCATCTACTACGGGCCCAACCCCAACGGCTTCGACCTGGCCTCCACCAACTTCGCGCCCGGGTCGGGCCTGCAACTCACCGCCATCGACCGCACCGGCCTGCACCTGACCGTCCGCAACGTCGCGCCCGGCGGGCTGTCCATCCGGCGACCGCCCCAGTCAGACGATCGTCTGTTCATCACCCCGACCACCACCCGCTGGCCAGTGTTGGTCGCCTGGGGCCTGATGCCCAACCTGCAATTCTTCTGGCTGGCCGACGCGGTCAACCAAAACAGTCCCGTGCCACTCTCCCACGCGATGCTCCTGGTGCTGTACGCTGGAGGGCTGTCGGCGCTGTTTCTGGGCGTGGCGGTGATGCTGTTCCAGAATCGGGACGTCGGCTGATCGCGCGGCGCACCGGCCTTCCACCCGGAGGTCTCATGCCCAACTCCGGCAAGCCCGCTCACGGACCTCACCATCCCGAGCACCACCGGCCCAGCCTGACGGCCGGGATCAAACTGCCCGACGAAAAGCACGCGGGGCATGGACGTGCCCACGCGCACGAACGCATCGACCCCGAGGCGCTGGGGCGGCGTCACCCCAAGACCCGTGACGAAGCCCGCAACGCGCGGCTCATGGTCGGGCTGTCAGCCCTGGGCCTGATCGCGGCGATCGCGCTGGCCCTGCACTTTGCGGGAGCGATCCAGTTGTGGCCGCGAGCCCTGCCGCCGAACCTGGGCAACCCGGGCGTGATCGACCCCGGCGCAGCGGCCTCCTCGCGCCCGACACAGACCTTCAGCGGTGACCTGCCGCCGCCCGCCCCGCCACGCCCCGTCTCGGAGAACGAGCCGGACCACCCCAACCGGCGCATCGCCCCGCTGCGGCGCTGACGGCGGGCCGTATACACCTGTTCAGGTGAAGTCCACCCCGCCACCACCGACCGATTCAGGCACCGACCGGTTCAGGCCATGACCGGGACGCCCGGAGACCGCTGGCCTTCGAGGGCCTTGCGGTAGGACTCGACGCAGGCACGGGCCGCACCTTCCCAGGTGAGCCGCCGGATCTCCACCGACCCGTGCTCGCGCATCAGCTGCCCCAGCGGCGGGTGCCGCAGCACCGCCACGATCTTGTTGGCGATGTCGTCAACGTCCCAGAAGTCCACCTTCAGGCAGTGGCTGAGCACCTCCGAGACACCGCTCTGGCGGCTGATGATCACCGGCACGTCGTTACGGATCGCCTCCAGCGGCGCGATGCCGAACGGCTCGCTCACGCTGGGCATGACGTAGCAGTCGGCCATGCGGAAGACCCGGTCGACATCGGCGCCGCGCAGAAAGCCGGTGAACAGCACCCGGTGCCCGATCCCCAAGTTGGCGGCCAGTTCGATCATCCGCAGTTCCATGTCGCCCGAGCCGGCGACGATGAACTTGGCCTCTGGCACCTTCTCGAGCACGCGCCGCGCCGCGCTGATGAAGTACTCCGGACCCTTCTGCATCGTGATCCGCCCCAGGAACAGCACGATCCGGTCGCGCCGCTGGATCGCCGACGCCGCACCGGGCTGCCAGCGCTCGTTCTCGATCCCGTTGTACACCACGTCGACCTTCTCCGCCGGCACCCCGTACCGCTGCAGCACCAGCCGCCGCGTGTACTCGCTCACGCACAGCACGCGCATGGCCGACATCATCCCCCGGCGCTCGATCTCGTACACGCGCTGGTTGACGTTCTCGCCCGCACGGTCGAACTCGGTGCTGTGCACGTGCACCACCAGCGGACGCCCCGTCACGCGCGAGAGGGCCTGCCCCGCCGGGAAGGTCAGCCAGTCGTGCGCGTGCACCACGTCGAACCGCTCACCGCGCGTCAACGCCACCACCAGGCGCGCATATCGCTCGGCCTCCGCCACCAAGTCACCCTGGTAGTGCGCCCCGGCCCCGGTGCGACCGAACGTCGGGCCCGCCAGTTCCGCGCCCAGTTCACGCAGTTCCTCGTCGCTCAGTTCGGCCAGTTCCTCGACGCTCAGGGGCGAGCCGTCCGGACGCACCGGCGCCTTGCCCACCACCCGCCGCTTCGACGTGCCCACGCCCACGCCGCCCTCAGCGCCGGGGTACGGGCTGCGAATCCGCGCCGGAACTCCGATCACCCGCAGATGCCCGCTCCCGCCACCAAGGCCACCCACACCCCCCCCAGCCCCCGCCAGCGCACCACCGCCCACGGGCACACCGGCCCTCGTCACGACCACGTCAGCCCCGGGGACGACGTCACGACCATGACCATCCGAACCGGCGGACGCTGGTGCGGCCGTGCTCGCGGTCGCCTGGGACACGCCGATCCCTGCCAGCGCTTCGGGACTCAGCAGCCGGATGTGCGTGGCGTGGCTGCGGTCCACGGGGCGCGGCAGCACGAACAGCACTTCATGCCCCGCCGCGTCGAGGGCCTTGGTCAGCCCGTGGCAAGCCGTGCCCAGGCCGCCACTGATGAACGGCGGAAACTCCCAGCCCAGCATCACGATCCGCATGGCCATGCCCCTTCAGCCCGTGGGAAGGGCGTGTGCCTCCCGCGTCGGGCCGATGATACCGCCCCCGTGTTCGGGGACCACCCGAAAGGGTGATGAACGCGCGGCCGCGGCACAACCCCGCGCCACGCCCACACACGCACCGGAGGGTCAATCACCCTCACCCTCGTCCATATCCCCAAGGCGAATGAAACACGCCTGGTACGCCTGCAAATGGATCCAGACCCTCCGCACGGCCTCTTCCACCCCCAGCCGCAGATCCACCTCGGGCACGCGTGTGCGGAACGTGAACAGTTTGGCAGGATCTCGGAAGTGCTCCACCGGCAGCGCCGCAGGCGTGGGGTAGTCCAGGTCGATCAGTTCGTCCTGCAGCAAGTCGGGCAGTTTGTCGCCGGTGTGGACAAGGTCCTGCTCGATCGACTGGCTGAGGTACCGGTCGGGGGTCACCAGGGCGACCCACAGGTGGCGCCCATCCGGATACACACGGTACAACGCCGGCGCGGCGGCGTTCGGGGCCTCGCACGTCAGCACGCCACCATCGACCGTGACGGTCCCAAACAGCCCCGACTGACGCGCCCGCTCAGCCACCAAAGACAGGATCGTCCGCACATCCAGGCTCTCGGCCGAGGTGGTCATCGCACACTCCAGGGTTCAACCCGAGACACGCTCACAGATCTCCACCCCCTTTGCACCGTATGGATGATAAACGCCAGAAGGCCGTTGATCCCCCGCCGCAAGCGGCTCGACGGGACGCCGGCCATCGAACGCTGGCCAGTCGAGCACCCTCCCGGTGTCGGCCCAGCCTCGACCAACCCGCGGAGCCGGTCTACGCTCACTCCCTGCCGTCGGCTGTGAGCCGGTGGCGACATCCAGCCCAGGTGGCGAAATTGGCAGACGCACTACCTTGAGGTGGTAGCGCCCGCAAGGGCATGGAGGTTCAAGTCCTCTCCTGGGCACTCTTGAGGCACGGAAACAGGCCTGTTATGCCAAAAAGTACTCACGCCTACCCCGTGTAGTAGTGGGTAGCCGGGGGTACGCGAGCAGGAGGTGTGTGTGAGGCAGCACGGAAGCGGCCAAGGTGATGGTGCGCGCCAGAATGATCGCGCTGCTGGCGGCGATGACGGGCGGCGTGGCCGCACGAAAAAATCTGATGCTCGGGATGGCGACGGTGCGGTCGTGGATGGCGGCGTGCCGGAGCGTCGCTACACGCCTGCCGACGTGTGGACCGTGCGTAGCGTGCGCGGCGTGTGGGGGCGGGCCAAGGGCGACGGCGGGGGGCCGGTAATCGGTGAGGAGCCCGCGTGCCTCGATGGTCACGGGCCCGACCACCCGCGCATGCGCGCATACTTCGCTGCTCGTGGCGTGCCGCTGGACCTGCTGCCGGACGGCCGGCTGCCCGCGTCGCTGCGCTACTGCGGCGCTGTGGCCGACACCATCACCGACGAGGCCGGCGCGCACACGGAGGTGAGGCACCCGGCTGTGCTCTGCGAGGTGACGTACGACGGACGTCATCTGATCGGGATGCAGCGCATCTATCTCGACCCTGGCGGCGAGCCTCGCAAGCGTGCCGACGGACCTTGGGGCGACGCGAAGAAGGCGCGGGGACCGATCGGCGGAGGCGCGGTGCGGCTGGCGCCGATTGACCGCGGCAACGGCGTGCTGCTGCTGTGCGAGGGGATCGAGACCGGGCTGGCGCTGGCCGCGGCCACGGGCTACGGCGTCTGGGCGTGTGTCAGCGCCAGCGGGCTGCAGACGCTGGCGCTGAGGCCCGCGGACGTGGACCGGCTGACCGGGCGCGTCAAGCGCATCATCATCGCCGGCGACACCGACCGCAGCGGGACGGGCCAGCGCGCCGCACGCGCCGCAGCGGCCGCGATCGCCGAGGCGCACCCGCACCTGGCCGTGTGCATCGCGCTGCCGTCTCCCGATGTGGCGCCGGAACTCTTTGAGCCGCGGACGTTCGAGGACGACGAGCCGCCGCCGCGCGGTCAGGCCAAGAGCGTCGACTGGCTCGACATTGTCGCCGACGAGCGCTACGGGGTGGACGCCGTGCGCGAGGCGCTGCGGAGGGCTGTCGATGATGTACCGATCGGCGGCAGTTACGCGGCCGAGGCTGAGATCGAAGGACGCCGCGAGGCGCTCATGGCGGCGCAGGGCGGCGGCGGCGGTCGCATGCTTGATGGTCCGCTGCCTAGGGCGCGGCAACTGCTCATGACCACGCCGTGGCTGGCGCCGAACGCCGGGCGACGCACAGGGCCCGACGGACGCGAGCTGACGTGGGCACGCGAGCGCTGGAGCGTCGTGTACTGGCGCGGCGACTGGTACATCTACACGCAGGCGCCGGATGGCGCGATGGTCTATCAGCGCATCGACGAGCAGGTGCTGCGGTCGCGCGTACTGGCCGTGATGCAGGAGATGACCGACGGCGACGGCGCGCCGCTCAACCCCGAGCCCAAGCACGCGCAAGCCGTGATGGAGGCCATGATCAACGAGGCCGCGTACACCGGCGAGCAGACGCCGGTGTGGCTGCCACCGTCGTGTGACGACCGCGGCTGGCCCGTGTGGGGGCGGAGCGTGGCGTACGGCGCCGACGATGACGTGTGGGCCGGCGGGCAAGTGATCGTGTTCAGGGATGTGCTTTTCGCGGCCGACCGCTGGGCCGAGTCGCGCACGATCGTCACGCGGCCGCACTCGTCCAGGTGGTTCGGTCTGCACGCCATGCCCTACCGCTTCCCGCGCGAGCTGCACGCGCTGGCCGCGATCGCCGACGAGGAGCAGTACGCCAGCGCGCTGTACACGCTGCTGGGGCAGCTCTGTCCGACGTGGCTGAGGTTCATCGAGGAGATCTCGCCTGATGACCCGGCCTGGCTGGAGACATTGCAGCGCTACTTTGGGCTGTGCCTCACGCAGGACATGAGTTACGAGAAGATACTTTTGACGCCCGGCGCGCCGGGCTCGGGCAAGGGGACGCTGATCACCGGGCTGGAGGCAGCGCTCGGACCGGGCGGTGTGGCGTCGATCGCCATGTCGCAACTCGGGGAGTCGTTCGGGCTCGCGCCGCTCGTCGGGCGTAACGTCGCGTTGATGACCGATGCGGGGATGGGGCGGCACACTGACCCGCACATGGTGCTCGAAAATCTCAAGCGCATCAGCGGCGGCGACGCTGTTGCTATCCGTGACCTCTACAAGTCGTGGCAGCCCAATGTGAGGCTTGGTTGTAAGATCTGGATAGCAACAAACGACCTCCCGACGCTGCCTGACTCGTCTGGTGCGCTGGATCGGCGGCTGCTGGTGTTGCCGATGTACAAAGTCGCAGCGGAGAAGCCCGACCCGACGCTCAAGGCGAAGATCCGAGGCGAGGGGCTTGGCATCATGTTGTGGGCGCTGGAGGGTCTGCGGAGGTTGCGAGCTGCTGGTGGTTTCGAGCCGCCCGAGGATGGCGTCAGGCTGATGTCCGAACTCCAGCGCACACAGGCGCCCGTGCGTGCATTCGTTGCCGACTCGTGCGTGATGCAGGATGGTAGTGAGGAGCAGACAGACGTGGTCTACGCGGCGTACATGCTGTGGTGTGACGGTGAGGGCATCGGCTCGCCGATGACGAAGGCTGTTTTCGGCAAGGCGCTGAAGGCTGCGCACGGGATCGAGCGCCTGCAGCGCGAGCGCAGCGGCGTGCGCTACTCGGTGTATTCGCGCCTCCGTGTGAACGCTGAGGTTCGATCGGCAATCGCTGCAGATCCTGACCTGCGACGGCGGGCTCGCCTTGACGATGTGGACTACACATTGCACGCCTGAGCCCTCCCCGGCCCCACCTAACATCAAAAACGAATATGAGATACGGCGGCGGTACTACATAGCCGTGGCAGAGTGACCGCAGCGTCGCAGATGTCCCGGTTGTTGCGTGTGGGCGGGGCTGATTTGTTGATTGGCGGCGGGGGGGCCGCGGCGGGCCGTGTTTGGCGGTCGGTGCGCGGTGTTGTGCGGGCTGCGCGGGTCATGTGGCGCCACCCGGCGCGGCGCGCGGGCTGACTTTGGGGGGTTCGGGGGGGTGAGCCATGAGGCACCATGAGGCAGCTGCATATGTAGTGGCTGTGCGCCGAGTGGTGGTGGTGGTGTTCCGGGGAGAGCACTTCTGATTTGGGCAATACATATGGAGCTGCCTCATGGTGCCTCATGGGCAATGTGGATAAGTCGGCGACGCCGGAGGTGGTGGCCTGGCCGGCGTCGCCGGCGGGTGCAAAAACGGCTAGACTTGCGGCACTCCAATCTCCGTGCCGGCGCCGGGGGCGAGCGCCCGCGGCGTTGAACCAACACGACACCCGGCCTGCGGGCAGAGCCCCGCGGGAGTCGCTGTGCGCGGAGCACCTACGTATGTGGCGGCGAGCGATGGCTCGTACGGCGGACCAGCGCGGCGCGGCGTGGTGGTGCGTGCTCCGCCGTACGTCGGCGCGCGCGTGGCGTGCGGCGGCGGCGGTCCTGGTGCGGGGGGCGCTGTGGCTGGCGGCCTGGCTCGGCGTGGTGCTGTCGGTGCTGGGCCGCGTGGTGCTGCGCGGCCGGCCATGGGCGCGGGGCGGCTGGGGCGGGCGGCGGGCCTGGCGTGGCTGGAGGCGGCGGTCGAGCCGCCGCGGCCGGCGGAGTGTGTGACGTTCGGCCTGCGGGCGCTGGGCCGCGTGAGCGGCCTGCGGGCCTGCGCCATGGACGAGCGCGAGCACGAGCGTGCACCTACGCTTATCGCTCACGGTGCTCGCCTCGGAGCAGCGGCCGTGGAGCAGGGTGAGGCGCTGCGCGCGCTGGAGCGCCGGAACGGAACGATGACCGTGCGGCGCGTGGCGCGGTGGCAGGGGCTCGGCGCTGGCGGAGAGGACGGTCGGCGAGGGGGTGTGCCATGAGCACGCGCGCGGTGGGTGCGGTGGGTGCGGGGGGGGTGGACCGTGAGCGGCTGACCCTGGCGGCTCGGCTGCTGGTCCGCATGGCGGCGCAGCACATGGCGCGGACCGCGACGCGGCGTGTGCGTGGCCGTTCGCGCGGGGACCTGGCCGCGTGCTACGAGGAGGCGATCATCGGCGCGGTCTTCGAGGGGCGGTCGTGCCGGCGGCTCGGCGCCGCGGTAGGTCTCGGCCGCATGACGGTGCACCAGGTGGCGGCGAGGTTCCGCGCGGCGCTTGCCGAGGCCGCGCGGCGCGAGCAGCTCAGCGCCGCGGAGGCTCGGTCGGTGCTGTTGGTTGGCGCCGGGCCCGCGGCGTCGGCGCGGGAGGACGGCGATGAGTGACGGCGGCTACACGCTGCGCGGCGCGGACCAGGACGGCGTGGACGAGCACGGGCGGCTGCGCGTGAGCGCGGCGGCACGCGTCGCCGGCGTCAGCGCGCAGACCATCCGGAACTGGATGCGCGCCGGGATGCGGCACGCGGCGGTGCAGCTGCCGTACGGGCGATTGGAGTACCGCGTGACGCGCGAGGACCTGGACCGTTGGGTGCGCGACGCGGCGGCGAGGCTGGACACCTGCGGAGATCACGGGGGGCGGCGGCCCGGTGCGGGGCGGCCGCGCGGTTCGCGTCGCGGCGCGCTGCGGCGCGAAAAATCACAGGTCGCGGCGCCTGAGGCCCCGGGTTCCGCCGGTGAGGGCGGCGATGGGGGCGATGGGCCGGATGCGCCGCTGCTGGCTGAGATGCGCGCAGCGCGGCGGCAGCGCGAAGAGGCAGAGAGCCAGCGGCAGGACCACGAGCAGGGCGCCAGGTCGGCGGCGCTGGCGGACCTGGTGCGGCACGGCGTGATGGCCAGCCAGGAGCGGCTCGCCGACGCTGTGGGACGCGGGCTGATCTCTCGCGCGGACATGGACTTCCTGCAGATGCTGGGCAAGGCGCAGCAGCAGCAGATCGTGGCCGACCGCGAGCGCGGAAAGCTGGTTGACCGCGCGGAGGCGGAGCGCGCGTACACCGACGCGGCGCTGGCGCTGCGGCAGAGGCTGGAGCGGCTGGGCTCCGCGGTGGCGGTCGCGGCGCTGGAGCCGCTGGAGCTCACGCCCGAACAGCAGGCGCGGCTGCGGCGACTGGTAGACGACCAGGTCGTCCTGGTGCTCGGCGAGATGGCCGCCGACCCGCTGGGTGACCGCGGCGTCGCGGCGCCGACACGGTCGTGAGCGACGGGCCCGGTGAGGAGAGTGCGGCGTGATCGTCGATGCGTTCAGCGTTGGCGCGGGGGGTGCGGGGGGCGTGCGCGACGAGCGCGCGTGGGTCCGCGGGCTGCTCAGCGCGGCCTGGCAGCCGCGCGAGCGGCTGAGCGTGGCGGAGTGGGCCGCGCGGTACCGGCGCGTGCACGCGCGCGCCTCGGCCAACCCCGGGCCTTGGCGGAACGACCTGTGCCCGTACCTGGTCGGGATCATGGACGCCTTCGATGACCCGGGCGTCAGCGACATCACCGTGATGAAGGCGTCGCAGGTCGGCTTCACGGAAGCGCTTTATAACATGGTGATGTGGCTCGTGGACACGGCGCCTGGGCCGTGCCTGTTCGTGTATCCGAGCCACGAGCTGGCCAAGAGCGTGAACCGGGACCGCCTGGTGCCGAACCTGCTGGCTACGCCGCGCATGGCGCGGCTGCTGGAAGAGGCGGGCGAGGACGCTGTGAAGGCCGGGCAGCTGCGGTTCTCCACGGGCGTCGACGCGTGGTTCGTCGGCGCCGGGAACGAGGCCAACCTCAAGAGCCGGCCGATCCAGTACGTGCTCCTCGACGAGATCGACGAGTTCCCCGACGGGGCCGTCGAGACAGCGCTGAAGCGCACGCAGGCGTACCCCGGCCTGGCCAAGCGCGTGCGCGGGTCGTCGCCCACCTACGAAGGTGTCGGCGTGCACGGCGAGTACATGCGCAGCGACCGGCGTCGCTACGAGGTGCCCTGCCCCCACTGCGGCGTGTACCAGCGTCTGACGGTGGAGCACGTGCGGTGGGAGGGCGGGCTGGCGGCCGACGCGCGCACCGCCGAGACGAGCGCCTGCTACGCCTGCCCGGAGTGCGGCGGTGTGGTGCGGGACCACCAGAAGCCGGCCATGCTGCGGCGCGGCGTGTGGCTGCGGGAGGGGCAGCGCGTCGAGTCGCCGTGCCCCGACGGCGGGGCGCCGCGCATCGTCGGCCAGGGCGTGCGCTCGACGCACGCCGGTTTCCTCATCGACGGTCTTCTTTCCCCGTTCGTTTCGTTCGGCCAGATCGCGCGCGACCTGGTGCAGCACAAGGGCCAGCCGCCGCCGGCCTGGTGGAACCACGTGGCCGGCGACGTCTACCGCCAGCCCGGGCACCGCGCGGAGGTCGCGCTGCTCCGGCGGCACTGTCTCGACGTGGCCGCCGGCGGCTACGCGGTGGGGACCGTGCCCGCGGGCGTGCTGGCGCTGACCGGCGCGGTCGACGTCCAGCGCGACCGCGCGTACGTGGAGGTCGTGGGGTGGGGCGAGCGCGGCGAGCAGCGGTGGCTCGTGTGGTACGGCGTGGTCCCCGCGCCGTTCGGCACGCCCGGCGCGCTGCTGGAGCGCTGCCGTGACCTGGCGGCCATGCGGTTCCCGTTCGCGGATGCGGCCGGATCGGTGCTGGCGCAGGTGCAGCCGGAGTCGGAGGGCGGCGCGAAGTTCGCGCGCGTGCGCCGGTGGGCGATCGACTCGGGCGAGGGGACCAGGACGGCGGAGGTGTACGACGTGTGCCGGGCGCTGGGTCCCGAGTCGTGGGTGCCGTGCAAGGGCGTGCCGGGACTGGGCGCGACCGGCGGCATGGCCGCGCCCTACGCGACCACGCGCATCGACCGCTACCCCGACGGGCGGCCGATGCCCGGCGGCCTGGTGCTGCTCAAACCGAACACCCACACTTATAAGTCGCAGATCCTCCAGCGGCTGCTGATGGAGCCGCCGAGGCAGGCCGGACTGCGCGCGGCGCGACACGCCCGACCCGAGGAGGTCGGCCTGGAGATGCTGCAGGGCGCCGAGCAGGACGGCGCGGAAGTCGGGCGCTGGTGGCTGCCGGCGGTCGAGCGCGACGCCGACGGGCGCGAGCGGCGCAACCACGACGAGTACCTCGCGCAGCTGTGCGCCGAGGAGCTGCGGCAGGTGAAGGTGGCCGGGCGCATCGTCTGGAAATGGGAGCAGCGTACGCAGCGCGCGGCAAACCACATGCTCGACTGCGCCGTGTACAACTGGGCGCTGGCCGACTACAGCGGGGTGCGCTACCTGACGGTGGAGGAGCTGCGGCGGTCGGCCGGTGATGGCGGTGATGGCGGTGATGGCGGTGGCGCAGGAACGCCCCGCGCGCCGGGAGTGCCGGCGCCGGGCCCGACGCCAATGCCGGGCAGCACGCCCGGGCCGGGCGGCCGGCGCTACACGGTGCGGAGCCCGTTTGCCCGTTGAGCGCATGACGCGGACGGCGCGGCGTGTAGGTGACCGCGGGCGGCGCCGGTGGCGCGCGTGCGGTCGCGCCTATGCGCAGGGAGCACCCATGAGCCGAGCACGCCGCAGCACGCTGATCCCCGGGGCCGCGAAGGAACAGGACCCCGCGCCGGAGCCCGCGCCGACGGTGGACCTGGAGGGCCCCGCGGGCGTGGACGGCGGTGAGGTGTTCGGTGGCGCGCTGGCTCCGGGCGTGGCCGCGGCGCTGAACGTGATCGACGACGCTGAACGGGCGCGGCGCGACGACGAGGCCGCGGAGCGCGCCGCCGCCGAGGCGCAGGTCCGGCGGAGGCTGGAGGAGATCGGTGACCTTGAGGCGCAGCACGCCGAGCGTACCGCGAGATTCAACGCGGTGATGGAGTCGTGCGCGGCGCGGGACGCCGAGACGGCCGCGGCTCGGGCCAGGGCGCAGGCCGAGTACCAGCGCTGGGGCGCCCGGCGCAACGACCTGCTCGACGAGGTGCGGAGGCTCCGGCTGTCGCTGCGGCCATCGCCCTAAGCCGTCGCTGGAACGCACGCGAGAGGAGCCACGCCGTGAACTGGCAGTACGCCGACTGGATCACCATCGACGACTCGACCGCCGATGGGCGCGTGGCCCGGCTGGCGCGCCTGAGGCTGCACATCCAGGAGGTGTCGCAGCAGATGGTGCCCTCGACCACGGGGGCGGAGATGAGTCTGAGCGTGGCCGAGCTGGAGAGCTACCTGCGCGGGCTGAAACAGGACGAGGCCAGGCTGGCGGCGGACGTGCGCGGCGACGCGGTGTCGCCGGTGACGTACGCACGGAGGTGGTGATTGGTCGCACGTCGGAGCACCTCGAGAGAGCGGATGGCGCGGCTGGAGGTCCGCCGCGCGGCCGTCGAGTCGCGCGCCGCCGTGGCCGAGGCGCGGGCGCGGCAGGTCGAGGCCCGCGCGCGTGAGTCCGCGGCGGCCGCGCAGGTGCGGCTCTACCGGACCCTGGCCACGGCCAGGACCGGCGTGCCGGCGGGCCCGTCCGGAGGCCCGCTGGCCTCGGGCACCGCGTATCCCCAGACCCGGCCGAGCAGGTTCGGGGCGATGGGCGGCGCCGAGGCCCTGGCGGGCGCGCACTTCAGCGGCGCGGCGGACCGCGCGCTGACCGGCGCGACCCGCGCCAGACTGCGGCAGATGAGCCAGCACGCGCTGCGGACCAGCAGCATCGCGCGAACGCTGCTGTCGGCGGTGGTGCGGCAGGTCGTCGGCGCCGGGATGCGTCTGCACGCGCGCAGCGGCGACTCGGCGTGGAACGCGGCGGCCGAGCGCTGGTGGGAGCGCTGGCTGGACGACCGCGCCGACGCGCGCGGGCTGCTGGGCGGCGGCGCCCTGCAGCGGCTGTGGCTGCGGTCGATGCTCGCCGACGGCGACGTGGGCGTCCTCTGCGTGCGCGGGTGGCGCGTGCAGACGATCGAGGCCGAGCGCATCGGCGGGCCCGGGCGGTGGAACGAGGCCATCGAGGGCGTGCGCACCGACGCCTACGGGCGGCCGGTGCGCTACTGGATCGCCGACTACGACCGCCACGGCCACGTGCGCCGCGACGTCGAGGCGCCGGGCGCCGGGCGGTGGGTCGGCGCGGAGAACTTCCACCTGCTCGTGGACCCGCAGCGGGCCAGCCAGTCCCGCGGTGAGCCGGTCTTCGCCCGCGCGCTGGACCGCCTGCAGCAGCTGGAGCGCTACGTCGAGGCCACGGTGGTGGCCAGCGAGGTCGGCGCGTGCTTCGCGCTGGCGCGGTACACCAGCGACCCGGGCCGAGTCGCCGGGCTGGCGCCCGGGCGCAGCGACCGCGGCGGCGCCTCGCCGGGCGCCGAGGCGCCGCTGGCGCCGGGGGCGATGATCGACCTGGGCGTCGCCGACAAGATCGAGCAGATCAAGCCCGAGCACCCGCACACGCAGTCGAGCGCCTTCATCCGCGATCAGCTACGTCTGCTCGGGATGGAGCTCGGGTTGCCGCTCGAACTGGTGATGCTCGACACCAGCCAGGCCACGGCGTACGCCGGGCGCACCGCGATCCTGCTGGCCGAGCCGGCGGCGGTCGAGCTGCGGCAGGCGCTGGAGCGCCGCGTGCTGGCGCCGCTGTGGCGGTGGGCCGTGGCCGGCGCGATGGAGACGGGCGAACTGTCGGGGCGCGACTCGCCGCCGGATGGGTGGGACCGCGTCGAGAGCGCGCCGCCGCCGTCGCCGCTGTTCGAGCCGGTGAAGGACGTTGCGGCATTCGCCGAGATGGTGCGGCACAACTTCACCACCAAGCGGCAGATCAGCGAGCGCTATTTCGGCGCAGATTGGGACGCCGTGCTGGCCGAGCGGAGCGAGGAGGTCGCGGCGCAGCGCGCGGCCGGATGCCCCGAGAGCGACTCGGCTACGACGCGGCGCGTCGTGCAGGACAACACGCCTGCGGGCGTGGGAGACTGACCATGGGCGTCGAGCAGGACATGGCGCGGGGCGACCCCGAGGATGGCGCGGCCATGAGGCTGATCGCCGCGCGCGGTCCCTGGTGCATCGACGCCGACACCGCCGCGGCGGTGCGCGGGGTGTACGGCGCGCTGGAGCGCGGCGACGCGGCGATCGGGCCGCGGGCGATCACGCTGCTGACGCGGGGCCTGCGCGGCGGGCACGCGCGGGACGCGTGGGAGCGGGCGCGGGCGGAGCGCGCCGCCGAGGGCCAGATCCAGCGCTTGCCGCTGGCGGTGCGGATGGTGCGCAGCCCCGGCAGCGCCCGGGGCGTGGCGGTGCTCCCCGTGATGGGGCTGCTGGCCAAGAGCACCGAGGACGTGCACGACAGCGACGGCAACCGCATCGGGACCGCCTACACCGAGCTGGAGGCGGCGCTGGCGTGGGCCGGCGGAGAGGCGTCGGTCGGGGCGGTGCTCCTGCACGTGGACTCGGGCGGGGGCGCGGCGCTGGGGCTCGGCGTGGTGTCGTCGCTGATCCGCGCGGTGCGCGCCCACAAGGTCGTCGCCGCGTACGTCGACGACGTGGCGGCCAGCGCCGGGTACTACCTGGCCAGCCAGGCCGAGCCCGGGCTGCTGTGGCTCAGCCCCGACGGGGCCGTCGGCAGCATCGGCACGATGTTCGTCGTTCACAACACGCGCGACGAGGCGGCCAAGTACGGCGTGCGTGTCGAGATCATCACCAGCAACCCGCACAAGGGCGCGGGATTCTGGGGGACGGACCTGACGGACCTGCACCGGGCCGACTACCGCAGGGAAGCCGAGGAGCTGGGCGCGAAGTTCGAGCGCGACGTGGCGCTCGGGCGCGGCCTGACGCCCGAGCGCGTCCGCGAAGTCGCGCAGTCGATCGACGTGGTGTACGGCGAGGAGGCCGTGCGCCTTGGCCTGGCCGACGGCGTCGTGCACGGGCTGGCCGCGGCGGAGCGGCGTCTGCTCGACGCCGTGCGGTGAGCGCGGCAAAAAAGCGCGCCGTCGCGCGCATGACGCGGACGGGGTGGCGGAGAGGCACAGGCGGCGCGGAGAACCGCACCACCCACACTGCGAGGACGCACTATGACCATCACCATCGAGAAACTGCGGGCCATGGACGGGGGCGCGGCGCTGATCGACGCGATCGAGGCCGCCAGCGCCGAGCGTGCCCGGGCCTCGGCACTGGCCGAGAGCAAGGCTCCGCCGGCGTCGATCGCGCAGCTCCGCGCGCAGTTCCCGGGGGCCGACGCGTTCTGCCTGGACTGCGCCGAGAAGGGCCTGAGCCTGGAAGCGGCCGAGGCCGCGCGGGCCGAGGTGCTCGCGCGTGATCTGGCCGACGCGCAGAAACAGCTGGCCGCGGCCAACGAGGCGCGGGCCAAGGCCGAGGCGGCTCTGCGGAGCGGCGCAGCGCCCGTGCCGGGCAAGCCGCAGGGCCCCGGGAACGCCGGGGATTCCGGCGAAGCCGGGAACGAGCAGGGCACCGGCACGGCCGAGTCGTACGCCGCGCACGTGCGCGCGGCGCTGAGCGACGGGGAGACAAGCCTGATCAGGGCGCACTCGATCGGCCGTAAGGCCGACCCGAAGGGACACGCCGCCTGGCTGAAGGCCGGGAGCGCGCCGAAGGTCTGAGCGGGCAGCAGCACACACGCAGGTACACGCGCCGCGCACGCGGCGAGGAAAGGGCACGACCATGAGCGCACAGGGACAGGTCAGTGAGGTCTTCGGCCTGGCGGCCGCGGCCGCGGCGAACTACCGATTCCGGCTGGTCAACCGCGACGGGAACGGGCACGCGGCGCTGGCCACGGCCGGCGGGGCGTTCGTCGGCGTGGTGATCGACGGCGAGAGTCCCGAGAGCACCGCGGTCGGCGCGAGGCTGGCCGTGCGAGATCGAAAGTCGCCGGGGATCTATTTCGTCACGGCCGCCAAGGCGATCGCGGCGGGGGCGCTGCTCTACGCCGCCGCCGACGGGAAGGTCAGCGACACGGCCGTGGGGCCGGTGATCGGGCGGGCCTTCCAGGCCGCCGCGGCCGACGGGGGCATCATCGCGGCGATGCTGAGACCCGACGTCGGGTTTTATCATGTCAGCGGCCCCGGCGCCACCGCGCAGGTGGACTTCACGATCGGATACGACGTGCCGCTGGCGGCGATCGCCGGCGTCCTGGTGCGGAGCAACGCCGGGCTCGTGCGGCACGCGCCGACCATCACCAAGCCCAGCGCCAACGTCGTGCGCGTCGCGCACGCCGATCTTGTGAGCACCGACCTGGTCAGCCTGATCATCGCGGCCGCGTGACCGCGGCCGACTCGACGCACCACCACCAGCGCACGCACGCACGCGCACGCACTGACACGAGGATCACACCATGCCTTTCATCGCACCCGCCGGCTCCGTGCTTCGCCCCGACCTGAGCGGGGTCATCACGCCCTTCGACATGGCGCCGGAGGGCTTCGTCGGCCTGCGCCTGCTGCCGCCGCTGCCGGTACCGAACCTGGACGGCCAGGTGCCCAAGTGGGTGGCGAAAAACTGGTTCCGCGCGGTGAGCACCAAGCGGGCCGCGGCGCAGGGGACCGCCGAGAGCATCCTGCGCGGCGACGTCGTGACCTACCGCCTGAGCGACTACGCGCACAAGGTCGGCGTGACGGTCGAGGACGAGCGCATGTACGGCTCGGCGTTCGCCATGGAGGCGAGCGTGGCGCGGCTCAACCACCGCAAGATCCTGCTGGACGTGGAGCGCGACATCGCGGCCACACTCTTCAACGAGACGAACTACCCCGCGTCGGGCGTCACGGGCACCACCGTGAGCCAGCCGTGGAACAGCGCCAACGGTCTGCCGATCAGCGACGTGCAGGCGCTGATCGAGAAGCGGCGCAAGGCCACGGGGATCAGGCCCAACGCACTGATCCTGACTGAGGCGTCGCGCCTGGCCCTCAACACCAACCCGCAGATGATGGCGCGGTTCCCCGGGGCGGCGATGGTCGGCGGGCGCTTCGGCGACGACCAACTCCGCGCCGCGTTCGGCGTCGAGTACGTCCTGACGGCCTCCGCGCTCCAGGACACCACGGCCGACGGCGAGGCGCTGAGCCTCACCGACGTGTGGAGCAGCACCTACGCGGGTGTCTGCCGCCTGCCGACGGCCGGCGAGCCGGACGTGGGTGCGCCCTGCCTGGGCCGCACGCTGATGCAGGTGGACGCCATGCCGACCGGCGGCGAGCCGCTGGGGACCGAGGAGATGTCCGAGCTGAGCACGGCGGTCGACGAGTATTGGGACGCCGACCGCAAGGTGCGCTACATCCGCTGCAGCAAGTTCATGCTGCCGTTCCTTCTGAACAGCGGCGCGTTCGGTCTCCTCAAGAGCGTCTATGTGCCCTGAGTGAGAATGTTGGGACCGCGGCGGGCGGAGCGGCGCTCCGCGGCACGACACGCGGGACACTCCCAGGGCCCGCGCCCCCGCCCGGCCCCGCCGTTTCAACGCCTCCGGACCGCCGAGCACACCGCATGGCCACGCACGGGAACAAGCAGACGATCGGCGACTCGGCGTGGGTCGAGATCTACGCGCCAGCGCCCTGGGGCAACGACCCGGCCGTGTGCACGATGTACATCCGCTGCCGGAGCGGCTCGTCGGGCCGCGTGCTGGTGCGGATGGGCGACGACGGCGAGACGCAGGCGGCGCCGCTGGAGAGCGGCGAGTGCCTGCCTTTCGGGGTGGCCAGGCTCGGTGTGCCGCGCATGCCACGCGTCCGCGTGAGGGCCGAGAGCGGATCGGCCGAGATCGACTGGTTCCCGATGGCGTAGGTGAACAGAGGAGCAGCCCATGGCGCAGGGACACGGCACGTGCAGGACGATCCCCCCCAAGCGGCCGGGGCGGCGGGCCAGGGATGGCCGCCGCTCCGGCCCTCCTTTCGCGCCGCTGCTGGGCGTGCTGCTGATGCTCGGCGCGGTGACGATGGGCGGGTGCAACATCGGCGCAATGGCCGGCGAGGCCGCCGAGGCCGCACGCGCGGCCCGCGTCGCCGCCGATGACGCGCGCATCGCCGCCGCGGCCAACCCCGGGAACGCCGAGGTGGCCGAGGCCGCGCGGAGGGCCGAGGCCGCCGCCGTCATCGCCGGGGCCAAGGCCGACGCCGTGGCCGTGGCGCAGAGGGCCGCCACCGACGCGATCACCACCACGCTCCCGGCGCTGGCCAGGAGCGTGGCCGAGGCCGTGACCGCCGCCGTCGGCGCGCCGCCGATGGCCAAGCCCGTCGGGGGCCTGGTCGGCGGGGCCGTCACGGACTGGGTGCTGCCCGCCGTGCTCGGCGCGCTCGGCCTGGCCGTCGGGCGAAAAACCGGCGAGGACAAGGGGTGGGATGAGGCTGAGCGCGCCGCGGCGCTGCGCGCGGCGAACGGGGGGAGCGCGTGAACATGCAGGACGCGCAGGCCCAGGTCGCCGCGCGCAGCGGCGGGAACGCCAGCCGGGATCAGGATCGGCGCGGCACGATCACGCTCGACACGCGCGCGATGATCCTGATCGTGCTGCTGTCGGGGGGCACGGGCGCGGGCACCAGCATCACGCTGCCGGGGCTGTTCGGCCGCTCCTCGTCGGCGACCGCCGAGTACGTCGCGGAGAAGATCGCCGACGTGCAGCAGCGTCTCAGCCGCATCGAGGGCGCGCTGGGAATCCACGACCAGATCCGTCGGCCGTTGGTGCCGGGCACTCGGCGCGAGTAGGATGTCCGATTGTCGTTCTCGGGTTACTCTGTCGTCTGAGGGACACACGTGCCGCCATCCGAGCATTCAGGACAGCATCGGAGGAGGGGTCCCCGCCAACGTCGACGGATCGGGACAAGCCAGCTCGTGGAGACATACCTGACCGCACGTGAGGCGGTCGTCGCGGCCGGGTTTGCCGCTGAGATCGATTGGCAGGATGATCAGCGCCTCGATGCGGTCTCAGAGTCAGGTTTTCTGCGAGAGGCCGCCTGGGTGATTTTATCGGCAGGCATGCGAGAAACGGTCGTGCGCGATCGCTTCGGAGAGGTGACGACCGCCTTTCTGGAGTGGGAGTCGGCCGAGGTGATCGCTCGTCGCCGTCGCCAATGCATCCGCCGTGCCTTGGCCGTGTTCAACCATCCGGGGAAAATCGGCGCTATCAGTGAGGTGGCCGTCCTCTTGGCAGAGGTTGGGTTCGACACCTTCCGAGACCGCCTGCGCTCTGACGGCCTGAGCGAGCTTCAGCAGCTGCCCTTCATTGGACCCATCACTCGCTATCACCTCGCCAAGAACCTGGGTCTGGACGTGGTCAAACCAGACCGCCACTTAGTGCGGATGGCCCAGGCTGCCGGTTTCACCGACCCTGAAGCCATGTGCCGCGTCATCGCCGAAGTGACGGGTGATCGGCTGGCCACAGTGGACGTGGTGCTTTGGCGGTTCGCCACGCTCGATCCCAAGTACCGGAACTGGTTCCTCCCGGAGCCGATACACTCGGGAGAGTTCGCCAGCTGCTTGGCGTAGTGGCCTGTCTGACGCTGTAAACCAGAGAAACCGTGGGCTTGGGGCGTCAGGAGCGGGGTTCAGAACGGTTCGAACCCGTTACGATCGGGGAGCACGCCGTGAGCACGCACGAGCCATCGCCTAAACCATCAGACACTGACGCCGCGGCGCAGGGCGAGGCCGCGGCTCTGCGACGGCTGCACCCTCCAGGCCAGCGCCGGGCCCTGGCGGCCGCGCACGGAGGCGGTGAGTACCGGCTGCTGGACTGGATCGTGGTCGAGCGCGTGGGCGACGACGGGCCGGGCGCGGCGACGATGGCCAGGGTCGAGCGCCGCCGTCACGTCGAGCACTACGGCGTGGTGGTGACGGTCGAGACGGTCACGCCCGACGACTACCTGGACTGGCCGGTCGCCCCGGACGAAAGTCCCGCGGCGCAGGAGACGAGCACGTGATCAGCACCGCACTCACCGCCGCCGCGTTCGCCGCCGCAGCCGGTACACCCGCGCGCGTGCACTTTTCGCGCGGCGTGCCGACCGTGGATGCGCACGGACAATGGGTGGGCGAGCACGAGCCGCGATTCGGCCCGACGACCGCGCGCGCGGGGCGCTGGGGCGCGCCGACGCAGCTGCTCGACCAGGACGGGGTGGGGATCGTCGTGGACAACCACCCCACGTGCCTGGTGATCGCCGGGCACGACGTGGACGGCGCGCCGATGGTCCTCATCAATGAGATCCCCGCGGGCGGAGCCTCGCTGCGCCTGCGCTGCTACACGCGGCGCGCCAGCGACGGGCGATGGGTGCTCCGCACGGACCGCACCGTGCAGAGGCCCGGGGGCGTGGCCAGCGGCATCCTCAACGACGTGCGCGGCAGGGCGGGCGTCGATGGTCTCGACGACGGCAAGGCGTACGCCTTCTCTCAGGGGCACATCATCGACGGCACGATCATGCTCGTGTGCCGACTGTACCGACGCAACGGCGGCGCGTGGAACAACTGGGGCACGCTCGGCGGCACGCCTGGCCACGAGACCGTGGGCATCGGCATCGCGTGCAGCACCGACTACGGCGCGACGTTTCCCGAGGAGTACACGTGGGACACGCTGCTGGTGGAGCCGTCGGGCGTGAACCCCGGCAAGGCGCGCGTGGGGCCGTGGTCGTGCAATGCGTATCGCGCTGATCTCGACGCGCCCAACGGCGACGGCTCGCCGAGCCGCTACTGGGTGCCGGTGAGCGACTACCAGGCCAACGTGGGCGCCGGCGAGGGCGCGAGCATCCTGCCCAACGGGGGCGAGGAGGTCTGGTTCCGGCTCGACCGCGCCGCATCGGGCGCCCGGCCCGTGCCCGCGCAGAAGGCCGGGCGCATCCGCATGGGCCGCCGGGCGCGGACGATCAACACCGCGCCGAGCGGCGTGCCCTGGCAGCCGCAGATGTGCTGCATCGCGGCCGACAGCGGCAACCCGGGCAGGATCGTGGTGGCTGGTCAGCACAGCGACGATCACGCGCGCAGCCTCTACCGCGTGGTCGACATCGACCCTGAGCTGTACGACGAGACGGGGACGGTGCAGGAAAACTGGCACGGGCGGTACGACTCGGGCCTGGCCGCGGGTTCGACGCTCGCGGGCGACGCGCAGCTCAACCCGAACTTCGTGGGCTGGTGCCCGGGCCCGTCACCGACTGAGGTGATCCTCGGGTGCGACGTAGTCAACAACGAGTGCGTGCGCGTGGACCTGGGCGCGGCACGCCCGGAGATGAAGCGCGCGTTCGGTGGGTACGCCACCACGCGCATCGGGGGTACGACCGTCGCCCCGCACGAGGAGACGGGGCTGGGATTCTGGAGCGGGCTGCGCGCGCTGAGCCTCACGCACAGGACCGACGGCAACACCACCATCGCCGAGTTCACGCACTCGAGCACGACCGGCAACCGCAACCCGACCGGCAATGACTACACGTACATCACGGCCGACCGCGGGCGGACCTGGGCGGTGGCGCCGCTGCCGCCCCAGCTGCCCGCGTCGCGACAGATCCCGTGGCACGTAAATGGCGTGGCGTACTACCCACTGGCCAGCGGGGAGATCGTGGGCGCGGCGCTGCCGCGAGTGCGCGTGGGTAGACCTATGTGGGTGCAACCGGGCGGCCGCAACTACGCCGTTGACGCGGGGTGGGGTCGCACCGGAGCGGCGGTGAACAACAACGACTGGTTCACGGACGGGCCCGCGGGCACCGTCAAGCGCGCCACCAGCGGCCAGCGCAAGACCGCCGACGGCAGGTTCAGGCGCTTCGCGTTCGGCGACGATCTGAGCGGCGCGGCCGAGCGCGCCGGGCTCGACGCGTTCGAACCGCAGCCGCCGGTCTGCCACAACCCCGCGTACGAGGACAGCGGGGAGGTCGGGCGCATCTTCCGCGACGGCGGCGCCGGCGCCAACGTGTTCACGAACAGGCAGATGACGTTCCTGAACTCGTGGCCGCAGGCCGCGGTGATCCGCTGGCGCGGATGGGTTCGCGCGTGCGACGCCAGCGCCGAAAGTAAGATGCTCACGAGCACGTGGCCCGGCTCGACGCCGCTGAGGCCGACGGTGAAGACCGTGAGTTTCTCGTACGCGAACTGGGCCTCCGGCACGCACGGGCGGTTCACCGCGCGGCGCGAGTCGTGCGCGCAGGACACGTGGTACCCAGTCTCCATCCTCTTCGGCCTGCCCGACGCTGGCGGCCGCAACGATGCCTTCGAGGTCAGGATGGAGACCACGGCGACGCGCTACGCCAATGACCTCTACGCGGTGCCGATGGAGTTTCTTGGGAAGGGCACCGGGCCGTGGGGCGTCGGCGCGACGCCCGGGGCCGCGGCGTCGGGGATCAGCACCGGCGGCGACTGGCCGTACCCGCTGCCGCGCGTGATGTCGCGCGACACGCGCTACCCCGAGGCGCAGTACCTCATCGCCGCGGGCTCGCCGACGAACGACGCCGCGATGACGCTGCGTTTCGACGGGTTGGCCAGCGGATCGGCGCTCAACCAGAGCACCAGCGGCCTGCAGTACAGCACCAATCCGCAGACGTGGGCCGACCGCGTGCAGACCGCGCTGGCCGCACTGGCCGGTGTGGGCACCGGCAACGTCCGGTGCACCGTGGAGGTGGAGGAGTACGGGCGCACGGCGGTGCGCGTCGAGTTCCGCGGGCGCTACAACCGCGCGAGCATGCGGCCGCTGGCCGTGACCGCGCAGCCCAGCGGCGGGACCGTGAGCGTCGAGCACTACACCGAGTGCCCGCACGAGCGCCTGAGCGTGCAGACCGCGCTGACGGGCGAGACGTGGAGCGTGGTGGTGCAGTCGCAGGTGATGCCCGCCGGGCACGGCTGGGACGTGCACACGCGGAGCACGCCGAGCGAGCCCGGGCCGTACCTGTGCACGCTGTACGCCGACGGCCACAACTGGATCAGCCTGCGGGCCAGCCCGTACCCGGTGAGCGACGGGAGCACGATCACGCGCCAGCCAAAAATGATCATCGAGCGCCGGATCAACGGCGCCGCCACGATCACGAGCGTTGAGGTACCGACGGGGAGCACGGGCCTGCCCTGGTACAGCGATGCGCCGATCGACATCGGCCTGAGCTGGGACGACGGCACGCTGACGCTGAGGCTCAGCGTGCTGGGCCAGGACGTGACGCACGCTCTGAATCTCACCGCCGACAAGGCCGTCATCGACGGCAAGACCTGGAGCCTGCGGTTCGGCTCGGCCGAGTGGTCGCACGTGGGCTCGCAGGCGCTGTGGGGCGTGCGCCACGCCCTGCAGCAGCGGCTCGCCGAGGAGCTCGACGCGGAGTTTGCCGGGCTCGCGGCGATGGAGCCGCCGCCGCGCGCGGCGCTGCAGGTGTTCGTGGCGGCGACGTGAGAGGGGCGGTGCACAGTGTCGATGCTCGACCACTTCGACAGGATGGCTCGCGCGGTGCCGGCGCTTCTGGGCGTGCCGGTCGACTTGGTGCGCGTGACGGGCGGCGCCCGCAACGCGCTGGGCGTGCGCACCGAGACCACGCAGCGGTGGAGCGTGCGCGCCGTGCGCGGTGCGGTCGAGCAGGAGACGCGGACGTACGGCGCCGGGTCCGGGTCGGGCTCGGGGGCCGCGGCGCGGCACGCGACCATCCGCGTGCAGTACACCGTCGCCGTCTCCGAGCTGACGGCCGTTGCGCCGGCGCCGTCGCCCACGCCGCGCGAGGGCGACCGCGTCGAGGACCTGGACCTGGTGCGCGGGCAGGGCCGGGCGCCGCTGGTGCTGGCGGTCACGCACGTGGACCTGGTCAACGGCGGGACGGCCTGGCGGCTGACCTGCAGCGGCGGCGTGCTGGCGTGAGTCCGCCGGCATACGAGGAGGTGGATTGTGGCCCAGGTCGAGCGCGTGAGACTGCTGGATGTGGTGCGGATGGTCTTCGGCGCGCTGCAGGGCGCCGCGGCGCTGAACGACGTGGACGGCGCGGGGACCGCGCTGGCGCGGACGCTGCTGGAGGACGCCGACAGCGCGGGGCCGGAGGTGCGGCTGATCGGCGTCTCGTGCGCGCCGGGCTCCGGAGGCGACGGCTCGGACGCGCGCTGGGGCGGCGGGGACCGCGCCGGGCAGAGCGGCCTGCGGGATGTGAGCATCACGTTGAGCGTCTGGACGCCGCCGAACGCCAACGACCCGATGGGGTTGCGGTACGCCGCGGTCGACGCGGTGCTCGGCGTGGTCGAGGCGGCGCACCTGGTCAGCGCCGACGGACGCACGCGCCTGCGCACCGCCACCACCGCCTCGGTGCAGCCCGAGGACCTGGGCAGCGACGAGCGGCCCCGGGTGTGCACCGTCATCCGCCTGGCCGCGTGGGTGACGAGGAGGCCGGCCTGACCCCCCTGACCCCCCTGACCCCCCCTGACCCCGCGCAACCAGACCGGGGCCCGCCGCTGAGCGCATGACGCGGACGGCGCGGCGTGCTGGCAGAGGGCGTGCCGCGCGGATATCGACGCGGCGGCTCTCGCCTGGAGCGCGCCCATGCCCGACATCAACGCCGGTGATCTGCTGGTCTTCGAGCACGGGGGCCGCCTGCTGGCCGGGACGGCCACGCCGCCCGTCGACGGGATGGTGAACATCGTGGCCGGGACGCTCAAGGTGCGCGTGCCGGGGCGCGAGCGCTGGAACCACACGGACCGCGGCGCGCTGATCGACACCTACCTCGGGAACGCGCAGGAGAGCGAGATCGAGCTGGACATCGCGGCGACCAACATGGCCGACACCGATTCGCCCTGGACGGTGATGCGACCGGCGGACACCGCCAACAAAATCGGCACCTTCAACCTGCGCATCGAGTGGTACACACACCCCGGGGGGAACTCGGGCTGGAGGATCGACTTCACCAAGTGCTACCTGCTCGAGGACGCGGACATGGAGGTCTCGCCGGGGAGCAATAGCGACCGCGTGAAACTGCGCATCCGCAGCATCGGGACCGTGACGCGGGCGCTGATCACGCCGCCATGATCGCGGCGCCGGGTGGCGCGTGAGCGGGAATGGACCAGGGAGCCATAGCGATGCAGGTCAGCGAGATTTTCAGAGCCGACGCCGGAACGCCGCACACGCTGCGGGGGCGTTCGGTCACGGTCTACCGGCTCAGCGCGCTGGAGAGCGCGCGGCTGGAAGGCGTCTACCCGCCGCCGCGCGCGCCCGAACGCCCCGTGCCGGGGGCCGGGTCGCTGAGCACGCGCGCCGACACGCGCGATCCGGAGTACGCCGCGGCCTACGGCGTGTGGCTGGCGCGCACCGCCAGCCTCAAGGCCGCCGCGGCGCTGCGCCTGGCCGCGCCGGAGGGCCCCGCCTACACGCCGGAGTTCGCCGACGACGCGTCCGCGCTGGCGCGCTGGGCCGAGGGCGTGCTGGCCGCGATGCTGCGCGGGGGCGTGACCGACCGCGAGATCAACGGCGTGCTGGAGGTCCTGCACGGCGAGCCGGCGCAGCGCGAGGCCGACGCGGGAAAAGACTGACCGGGGAGCCGTGGCACGGGCGCGCGGGCGCCGGGGGCGGCAGGCCGCCCGCCACGCGGACCCGGCTCTACGACCTGCTGCGGGCCGCCGAGCGGTTCGGTCGGCACCCCGGCGAGTTTCTCTCGTGGAGCGACCGGGCGCCGCCGCGGGCCGTGGACCTGGTCCTCGTGTACCAGCGGCTGCGCGAACACGAAGAGGTGCGCGCGTGAACCTGCCGACCTTCAACGCGGGCGAGCCGGTCAGCGCCGCGAAACTGCGCGCGCTGGCCGAGGCGCTCTCGGCGATCGCCGACACGATCGAGCGGCCCGCCGACGGGGCCGTGATCGGCTCGGGCGGCGGCGCTGGGGGCGGGCCCGCCACTTTCGCCGGCGTGCGCGGGGCGGCGCGGGCGGCGATGCTCTGGCAGGGAGCGCGCTGGGGGCCGGGCTCGATCGTTGAAGAGGTCATCATCACCGCGCGATCGCCCGATCAGGACACCGCGGCGGCGTCGACGGTGACGTACACCGTGCGGAGTGTGCGTCACGGCTGGATCGAGACTGGCGTGGCGCCCGAGTACGGCTCGCCCTGCTCTCGCGTGGTCGGCGAGGACTTGGTGATCCGCCTGGCGAAGATCGGTGACCGCGGGTGGTGGCGTCTGGAGCGCGACGCCGACGGGGACCTGGTCGGCCGGCTGGAACTGCACGCCGAGACGATCGTGGCCGCCGACTGCCCCACGGGTGAGGGCGGCGGAGGAGGTGATTAGCCGTGGCGGTCAAGATCCTCAACAGCGACGAGCACCCGTGGAGCGTGACGCGCGAGGTCGGCGACAGCGCGACCGGCGTGCGGCACTACCTGGTCGACGACACGCCGGACCCGGCGCGGGCCGTGCTGGCCGCGGGCCTGCCCGCGCTGAACGACCCGTGGGACGCGACCGGTCCTCTCATGCTCCAGCGGCTGCGGGCGAAGTCGCTCACGACCGTGAAGTCGGTGGCGCGCCACGACGCGGCGGACGTGACCACCTACCCGCTGGTCACCGACAAGGGGATCACGATCGTCCGCGTGGACTACGCCACCGAGGACCGCGTCGCGATCTTCCCGACGCTGAACAAAAAATGGACCCGCATGGAGGTCGACGACGCGACGGTGACGGCGCTCTACGACCGGCGCGCCGCGTCGGACCCTTTGTACCGGGAGCAGCTGAACGGTGGCGACGGCTTCCCGCTCGAGGTCGGCCGCATCACGCTGACGGTGCACCACTACCGCTCGTCGGCGAGCATCACGGCCGGGCTGCTGGAGCGCATGCGCGACTACGCGGAGCGGAAGGTCGTCAACAGCGACGGGGTGACGATCCCGAACATCGACGGCCTGAGCATCACGTGGACGGCGGCGGCGGGCGAGCTGCGGTACCTGGGCTTTCTGCCGGTCGAGAAGGCGGCGGGGACGGGGCTCTACCTGTTCAGGCACCGGCTGGCCTGGAGCGCCGATCACCGGCCGCGCGACCTGCGGCGCGGGAGCAACGGCCTGGCTACGGGCACGGTGGTTCAGCCCGAGCTGTACGAGCCCGCGGCGTTCATGGACTCGCCGGCGCTGTGGTGATCACACGGAGAGATGAACGATGGCGGACCTGGTCTACAGCGCGACGCTCAACACCACCGGGGTGCGGCGGGAGATCGACCGCATGGAGCGGCGGGCCCGGGAGATGGAGCAGCGCAGCGCGCGGCTCCGGGCGGCGGGCCTGCAGATGGACGAGCGGGCTACGCCGCTGTGGCAGCGCCGGCAGCAGAGCATGCGCATGGCCGCCGAGGCGCAGCAGCGCATGGCGCGCGATGCGCGCGCCACGGCCGAGGCCGGGGCGCGCGGCGGCGGGCTGCTGAGCGTGGGCGGGCTGGCGCGGACCGCGGGCCTGATCGTGGGCGTGACGACCGCGATGCGGGCGCTGCGCCTGGCGACCGCGCAGGCGGAGGAGGCGGCCAAGTTCGGCGGGCCGGCGGCCTCGGCCGTGGAGCGTTACCGCGCGGCCGTCGAGTCCTCGCGCGGGGCGACGGTGGCGCTGGGGACCGTGGTGCTCGAGGCGCGGTCCGCGATCGTCGAGGCGTACGGGGCCGTCGGCGAGAGGCTGCTGCGCGGCGTGGGGTTCGGTTCAATGATCGACATGCAGCGGCACACCGAGCAGGTGAGCAGGGCCGCGGCGGCGGCCGATGAACGCCTCAGGCGAGAGCGGGAGACGCGCGCCCGCATGGCCGCGTGGAGGGCCGCGGAGTTGTCCGCCGGCAAGGACGAGCTTGCGGCCGCGCTGGCGCAGGTCGAGGCCGATCGACTCGCGTCCCGCAACCAGATCCACGAGCGGTACACCAGGTTCACGCCGTCGGGGCTGAGCTACCTCACGGACCCGGCCGGTTTCGATGCCGAGCTCGCCGCTGCCGAGCGACTCGCCGCGATCAACCGGCGGAACGCCGAGGAGGAGATCAGCCGGCGGCAGGTGGCGCTGCAGGCTCACGCCGATCGGCGGCGTTACGAGCGCGCGGTCATGTTCGAGCGACTTGCCCTGCAGACCAGCCTGAGCGACGCGGAGGCGCGCGGCGACGCGCTGGCCCAGATCCGCGTGCAGACGGCCCAGCGACTGCTCGACCTGGACCTGCGCCGGCGCGAAGTCGCCAACGACATGACGGTGAGCCATGCGCAGCGCCTGTACGAGGCCGGGCTGATCATGAGGCAGATGGCCAACGTCGAGCTCGACGGTCAGCGGCGTATCACCATGGCGGTGCAGGCGGCCAACCGTGCGCGGCTGAAACGCCAACTCGACGAGATGGAGCGGCGCATGCGCCGCGCCGACGAGGTGCGCCGCGCGATGGAGGACGTCGAGGACCGCCAGCGGCGCCGCGGGCTGGAGGCGGGCGTGGGCGGGCTGCGTGCCGGAGGGGCCGACCGCCTGGCCGAAATGGTCATCGGTTCGCGCCCGACGCTGGAGGCCGAGCGGCGGCAGGCGCTCGAGCAGACCGGCCTGCTGCGCGACATCCGCGACCACATCGCGTCGATCGCCGTGAGGGCCGCGTCGCCGGTGGTGGGGGTGCTCGGGCCGTGAACGCCGCGCCGCGCATCACGCTCAACGCCGAGGGGCTGCGGGCGCGGCACCGGGCCGTGCGGCGCGCGATGCCCGCGGACGCTCTCTCGGCGCTGCGGGCGCTGGTGCGGCCCGTGCTCGCCGGCGCGGTCAACACCTCGCCCAGTGACACCGGCCGCTACCGCCGCGCGTGGGTGCAGGCCATGCACGCGGTCGGGATCGGCGGCATCCCGGTGCCGACGCTGCGGCCCAGCCGATTCGCGCAGCGCGTCGAAGAGCGTTTGGAGCAGGACACGTTCTACTTCGCGCGGCGCGTCAAGAGCGCGCGGAAGAACGCCGACTTCTGGTTGGGGATCATGGAGACGCGCTACTGGGGCGCCAAGCCGAGGCCGCGCCTGCGGGGGCGCTGGTACCGCGAGGCGCTGAACGCATGGAAGGCGGCCGAGAAAGAGGCCGTGCGCGCGGAGGCGGACCTGCAGGCCGCCGAGAACGCGCTGCGCACCTACCGCGCGGCGAGGGCATCCAATGGCGCGGGGGGGGCGGTGGGGGCGACGCCGGTTGTCTTCTGGGGGCGGCGTCGCGTGCGCGGGGGGCGGGCGCCGGCGCGCGTGAGCGCGGGTATCGGGGCGGCGGGGAGACTCGGCGGCGGCGGCGACGGGCGCGCGTGGGCGAACGAGGCGGGGGCGTCGATCCGCGCGGTGAACCGCGAGCCGCACGCGGCGATCGTCGAGAGCCGCAGCCGCACGCTGGCCGGCGCCATGCGCGCGATGCGCGCCGCGGGGCTGCGGCAGGCCAAGGCCCGGCTGGGGCGTGCGCTGGCGGCCGGCGGCGTCGGAGGGAGGGGCCGGTGAGCACCGATCGGCGAGCACTCAGGCTGAGCGGCGGGAAGATGGCGCGGGGCGCCGGCGCGCACGCGGCGCCCGTGGGGTGCCCACCGCCCGAGTGCTGCGACGGCGGGGGCTGGGGCGACGAGCCGCCCAGCGACGGGCCCGACTACCCGCCGATCGACTGGCCGCCGGGCGGCGGCGGCGAGCCCGTCGGCGAGTGCGTGGCGCCGTGCTTCGAGTCCTCGGGGACGCACGGGCCGGAGCAGTATTTCCGGTATAAGCCGCGCCCGTGCGCGGAGCCCGACACCTACCTGTGTGTGAAGTGCTGCTGCGGGTGCAACAGCGTGGAGGAGTGGCGCGAGCGCTCGTACGTCTACATCGCCGCGGGGTACAGCGGGGGCGACCTGATCTGGAGCGAGACGGAGCGCGTGGACCTGGCGCGCATCACCTGTGTGTGTGTGACCGAGGACGACGTCCTCGTTCGGCACTGCACCACGACCTACCGGAGCCGCGTGCGTGAGCGGTCCTGGAACAGCCCGACCTGGACCGAGTGGGACTCGCAGGAGGTCGAGGTGGTGCCCGATGAGTACCGGGACTGCATACCCGGCGAGCGGCTGACGGCCTGGCCCTGGAGCACGGCGGCTTGCGATGAGTGGGTGAGTTCGCACACCGACCGCGTGGAGTGCCACGCGCGGCGCCGCGTGTACCGGCGGGATACGGGCCTGGACGAGTTCGGCGGGCACCGTATTGATCACATCGATCTGTGGGCGACGATCAGCAGCGCCGACCCGTGCGCGGGGCCGATGTACCTGGGCGAGTGCCCGGAGACCCTGGCGGCGCTGAGCCCGCTGGACTTTCTGCCGGGGGGGGCTGGCGGGGGCGTGGACGCGTGACGTGCGGGTGCACACACACAGGTGCTGGAGCGGTCGTGCGGTGCCGCGCGCCGGGGCTGGCCGTGGCGCCGCGCGTGCAGACGGCGGCGGCGATGTGCGCCGCGTGCCCGGCGTGGCGGGCCGGTGGCGGAGATGGCGACGGGCCCGCGTGGGCGGGGCGCCACGCCGGGGGGCAGTGCGCCGACGTGCGGGCGCCGGTGGTGCTGATGATCATGGGGCTGCACGCGGGCGCCGACGGGGAGCGCATCACCTGCCCGCGCGGCCGACACCCCGACACGCGCACGCGCGAAGGGCGGCGGGGGCGCGTGCGGTGGGGCCTGGCCGACATTCTTGGCCTGACGCAGTGCAGGCTGCTGGAGGCCCGCGACGGTGACGGGCCGTGGGCGGCGCGGGCGCGGCGGTGGCTGCGGGCGACGCGCGTGCTCTGGGTGGGGACGCCGTGGCCCGTGCGGCTACGGCTGTGGCTGACGCGCGCCGAGGCCCGCGCGGACGGCGCCGCGTGGCGGCTGCCGGGGTGCGGGTGCGCTTACGCGCCGAAGGTGTGGTGGCTGAGGGCCGTGCGGTGGGTGCGGGGCGTGTGGTGGGTTGTGCGCGAGGAGATCACATGATCAGGTGCTGGGCTCAGTTTCCGCTGTGGCATTCTGCGTACGACGATGAACTGCGGCGCAACGGTTGGCGCGGCGTGTTCGCGCGATGGCTTCTACCCGCGCTGGAGGCCGGGTGCACGGGCGTGATGCTGTGGAACCCGCACGGGGTCTGGGGGCAGCAGATGGTTATCGACGCGGCGCTGCGGGCGCGGGCCGCGGGTCACATGCACAGGATCGTCGGGTTCGCCGCCGCGCACGACCTGCTGGCGGATATCGCCCGGGCGCGCTGGGAGACGCTGGGGCTCCGCACGGAAGTGATGCACTACCACGGCCAGGACGGCGTGCGCGTCGTGCCCGGGCTGGCCGACATCTACCGGCGCGAGCCGCGCGCGACGCGCGAAGCGCTCTACGCGCAGTATGTCGACTTGTGCACCGTGCACTCGCGCGCGGCGTTCGAGCGCCTGCCCGTGGGGTGTGAGGGCGTGCTGGCGTTCGACGCGAGCGCCGCGCTGCCGCGCGTGGAGCCCGAGCACCCGCGCGTGGCGTACTACCGCGGGCTGGAGGCCCGCGGGTACCGAGTGGCGTGCGAGGGCGAGCCCGGGGCGAGCGAGCCGTGGCACCACCACCGCGACTACGTCGTGACCAGCGAGCGGCTGGCCGACCTGGACGGCGTGCCTGGCAAGATCGAGGAGATGGGCTGGCGGGACCAGCGGCACCGCGCGAGCACGCTCACGGGGGCGTGCCTGGCCCTGGAGCACTCCCTGCCCCCGCGCCTGGCCCCGATGACGTGGGCGGCGGGGCAGGTGCTGCGCGGGCGCGTGCCGGTGATCGCGGTCCACGACCTGCTCCGGCGCCCCGGCGTGGACGTGCAGGCGCTGCTGGCGGAGGCTGTGCGGAGTGAGACCCTGCTCCCGGGATCACCTGAGTAGGTGGAGCCGGGGCGAGCGTGACGCGCAGGTCGAGGGCCGCCAGGAGGCGGTCGAGCGTGGCGCTGGTGAGGTCGCACCGGCCTGCCAGGTACTGGCTGAGATTGGGCTGGCTGACACCGGCCAGGCGGGCCAGACCGCGCTGGCTCAGGCCGTCGCGCTCGCGGCGGCGCGCCAGTTCAGCGGCGATGGCCGCGCGAAGGGAGGGGGAGGTTGATCGCGTCATAAGACTCCAGGCTTGGGCACTTGCCGCTCACTCCGCCCCGGTCCCGGTGGGGAGCGGGGCGGCGGTGTCAGTCAACGAGTTCATCCGACAGCCGTGCACGCGCTGGGCAAGAGCAAGAGCGTTGCGGCTGGCTTCGGCCGTGGGCGGCACCCAGTTGAACTCGCACGCCCGGACCAGTGCCTGCTCCCAATCTGCGTTTTGGGCGTGGAAGAACAGAATCGTGGAGCCCAGTTCCAGTTGCCAGGGGTCGGCCCGGATGAGTTCGCTGCCGAGTTCCCGAAACCGCTGCATCGCCGCATCGGGCCCCTGCGCCAGGAACCGGCGGGCCTCGGGCTTGAGGGCATAGGCATAGGACACCCCACCTCCCGCGGTCTCGACGCGTTGCTCGTCAACCAGACCTGCCGCAACCAACTCATCGCACGCGTCGGCGACATCCCGTGAGTACGGCCCGAAGTGCTGGAAGGTGTACCGGCACCCCAGACGGCAGCCCGCGCACTGGAGCATGAATACCACCTTTTGGAGACGCTTGCGCCCCTGGATTCCGTCCGCCTCAGCCCATGAAAGCAGCGTTGCCATTTGTAGCCGGTTCATCCGTGTGTTCTCCCTGTGCGCGAGCGGCGTGCCCGGCAATCCGCCCCGGTCCCGGTGGGGAGCGGGGTGGTGGTGTCAGCCGATGACTTCTGCCGCGGCTCTAATCGCGCGGATCAGGGCGGCGGCGTCTTGCCGCGCGAAGCGACACGTCAGAGTCTCTGCGTGCTCGCGCACAGCGGCCAGCACCTCGGCGAACGCGAACCCCGGATCGGCGGCGGTCTCGGCGGTGAAGACCACCTCGGGGCCGCGGTGCACCTGCTTGCGTGAGCCGTAGTCGCCGTAGCCGAGGTCGTGGTCTGAGATCCGGAGCTCGATGGTCCCGCAGCGGACATAGCGAGTCTCGGAAGACGGCGACTTTTTGATTGCGGCGGCCGACCCCAACTTTTTCACCTCAACGTAAATCATGTGAGCGACGGTTGCGGCGGCGGCGGCGCAGAGGCTCAACCGCTGCCGGCGCCAGCGGCAGGGGAGGGCGAGCCACAGCGCCTTGGACTCTTCGCGCTGTTTGGCGGCGAGTGCAAGCCGCTCTTCGCGGCGCCGGAGAAACTCCAGGTCTTCCTGCGCGCGGCGGGCGCGTTCGGCGACCACCTCGGGGTGCGAGTCCCACGCGGCGAGCGCCGCCTCGTAGGCCCGCCACGAGGGAGCCTCTTTGCGGCGGCGATTGATCTCGGAGCGGGAGTTCGGCGCGCCGAACGCGATTCCAAGCTCATCTGCGAGGAGGGCACGGCTGGGCTCAACTGGGCGGCGGGGCGTTTCGGCGCTGTTGCTGATGTTCATTTTCCGCTCCTGGTTGGCCGGGCGTTGCGCCCGGCGTTTCCATGAGTATATCCGATCGGATATCAGCGTCAAGGTCGCGCATCGGATTCTCTCGAAACTCGGGAAAACCCTAGGAGGAGGGCCAGAGCAGGCCGATCAGGAGGAGCAGCACGCCGAGCACCAGGAGCGGCGGTACGAGCACGCCCGCCACAATGAAAAGGACGCCGAGCCACACCAGGTTTGCGCGTGTGGTGCGGCGGCGCAGGCTGGCCGCTGCGGCGGCTGCCTCCATCTCCTGGCGGGCCAGGCGAGTCTCCGCGGCCAGCGCGATCAGGGCACGGCGCTCCTGAGCCTGCGTCTCGGCCTCGGCCTCGGCCACGCCCTGCAGGTAGGCTGCGGAGGGCTGAGGTGGCGGCGGTGGCGGCGTGGGTGTTGCCCGGGAGCTTCGCGGATGCTGTGCCATGGCGAGAGTCTACACGGACTTGCGGCGTGGGACCAAGGGTGGCTTTGGGGCTGCGTGGGAATCGTCTGAGTCGCCCTGGCGGGGCTCGTAGACTGCGACAGAGCGATCACCAATGATCTGTGCACGCGTGAGCAGGGGAGTTCCAGGCCGATGAGTGACGCCTCCGGTGTCTATTTTGGTACCGATTGTTCTACGTGGAACATGCGCTGGATCAAGACAATCACCGATAGCCGCGGCTAGGGCGGATAAGACCCGGGCTGAACCAGAGACGCCGATGCGACCTACCAGCGCGCCGACGGCGACCGACAGATGCGTCTGGGCGTTTTCTGCGGAGTCGTGAAGAGCTGGGTCTGGACCAGTCGCCGTGCGCAGTGGTGGTCGTGCATGCGGTGGCAGGGGCGAGGTCAGTACCTGCCACTCGGCCGCCGACACGTAGCGGCTGTCGGCGATGTACTCGAGGATCAGGCGCAGCAGTGACTGCCGACCGACGTACGTGCTGTGCATCTCCAGCCGCTGCACCGTGCTCACCGCGACGCCGAGCAGGCCAGCCAGGTCCTGTCGCGTCGCGCCCATGCGCTCCCGGACTGCGAGCAGAGTCGCTCCCCAGCTCGTCGAGAGAGGACGACGGTCTTGCGCGATGTGCTGTGTCATGCACGATTCTTGGCGCCGCGTCAACGCCATGACGCCACCAGTTTAGGGGATATTGCTATAGATATCCACAATCGGCTGTTGGTGTTTGATTTTCGGTACCTAATCCGCCGATGATGGTGCTCGTAGCGGGCACAGGCCCGTAAGTGGAGATCAATGATGGCCAGCAGCAGCAGCAGGAACGCCGCGAGAAAGACTGAGCGTGCAGGGCCGATCGGACGTGCGATCGAGCGCGCTGCCGCCAGCCGAGAGCCGATCGTGAGTGCCGCCGCCGCGCACATCGATGCGCCCGGAGGTCTGCACCACGCGACCGCCGACGCTCACGCGCGCCGCCTCTGCGCCGCGCATGATGGCCGATCGAACGGGACCGGCGGGGCAGGCGCCGGCGACGAGCGCGCGGCCGGCGCGGCCGACCTGGACCCCGACACGCTGCGTGTCTGGTATTGGGTCAACCTGCGGCCGGCAACGCCGCGGGCCGCGTGCGCCTACGCGCTCAGGACCGCGGAGAGCCTGGCCGCGTGCGTGCAGGCCGCCGCGGGCACGCTCGACGCGGCGCTGCGGAGAGGGGCCGAGGCCCTGGGCCGCGGCGGCGATGACCTGCAGACGGTCTCGTGGGGCGAGAACGAGCGCGAGCGCGTGGTGGGCGCGCTCAACGGCGCCAAGCAGCGGCTGATGGTGCTGCTGGAGAGCGTGATCGACCTGGAGCGGACCGCGCTGCAGAGCCGCAGACTGGAGCGGCGACTGGAGCCCGTGCGGATCTACCTCTCGCCCGGCGGCGTCGATGTGTGCGGCGGCTCAGGCGAAGGTGATGGAGGTGTGGGATGACGGCGAGCGAGAGATCACCCATGTGGGTGAGGCGGCAGATCCACGAGGTCGCGCCTCTGGTGGACCTGGTGCGGCTGGGCCGCTGGGCCGAGGCCCGGCGGACGCTGCGCGGCGGGGCCGTGAGGCTCGATGACCTGGTGCGCGAGCTGCGCGCGGCGCAAGGCAGCGAGGTGACGATCGTGCACGTCGAGCGCGGTATCGCGCTGTTCCGCGCGGCGCTGCAGACGCGGGCGATCACGCCGGCGCAGCGCGCGGCGGCCGGCGTCGGCGATGACGGAGGGCACGACGAGGTCTACCGGCTGGGGGCGCTGGCGTACATGGTGGCGCGCGGGTCCGCCGGTGGGCTTGGCCGGATTTTCCGCGGGGCGCCCGCCTGCGTGCCCGAGCAGCGCACGCTCGATGACCTCGTGGCGCTGCGGGCGGAGGCGCCCGGCCTCGTGGACGAGAGCCTGACGCTGGAGCAGGCGGAGATCGCGGTCGGCAGCCGGACGGCCGATGGCTGCCTGTACCAGCGCTACCTTGGCACGGCGCGCGACGGCGCGGCGTGGGCGCTGCCCGATGCGCCGGTGCCTCCGCTCCGGGCCTCGGGTGGGCGCCGCGGGTACGGGGCCTCGCGCGCCGGGGGTGTGGCGTGAGCAGTCTCCTCCTGCTGGCCGCTGTGGGGACTGCCGAGGCCGTGGCGTACGTCTGGCGCTACGGATCGGCCGTGCGCGGGTCGGCGCTGAGCCAGGCGGGGAGCACCGTGATCGTCGCGGCGCTGCGCGTGCTGTTCGTGGCCGCGGGCGTCACGGCCGTCATGCGCAGCGTCCCACTGCCGCTCGTGCTTCTGGCTTACGCCGTGCCCGCGGCGGCAGCCACCTACGTGTGTGCGGTGCAGGGCATGAGGTCGATCGGAGGTGCGCGATGACCGGCGACTGTGCGCTGAGACCGCTCGTGGGCGCTGACGGTGAGCTCGGGTCCGCCGATTGGCGGGCGACGCTCGATCTGGCGCGGAGGCAGATCGCCGCGTACCTGGCCGGCAGGGCCGAGCGACGCCGGCAGCGCATCGAGATCGGCAGGCTTTTGATCCGCGCGCGCGCACGCACGCCGCACGGGGCCTGGGAGCCCGCGCTGAGGGCCGCGGGGATCGACGGCCGCGTCGCGCGCAGGTGCATGCGCGAGGCCGACCAGGCCGAGGTGCACCGCACAGGCCAGCCCCTGAGCGATGGGCCAGCGCGCCACGGTCAGCGGCTGCTCGCCGGGCCCGCGGGGCACACACGCGCGGGAACACACTCGCACTCGCCACAACTGCGCGCTCAGTATGAGGAAAAGCCCTCGAAACGGACAGATTGTCCGGAAGTGTCAGGGGCGTGTGCGGGTGATGGCTTGCAAGATTTTGCTAACACAACGGCTGCGGCGCCGCGGCCCACGGGCTCCCCACAGGGAGCCCATAGGGGCCGTGGAGATCGTCAGGGCTGGTGTGACCGCGGTGAGGGTGAGGGTGAGGGCGGCGCGCATGAACAGGTGCGCGCGACTCACGCGCCGGTTGCGGGGCGCGAGAGGCCGCTGGCCTCGCAGATGCTGCTCAGCGCCATCTACGAGCAGGCCGAGGGGCTGCGGCGGAGGGCGGTGGCTGATGTCGAATGGATTCTGGATGCGGCGCGCGAGGGGACGCTGGGCGCCGCGGGCGTGGCCGGCGAGGTCGCGCAGCGCGCGGCGGCCACGCGTGACGTGCTCCGCGAACTGGGTGGCGTCTTCAACGGTGTGCGTGATGTCTGAGCTAGTGCATGATCTGACATTGCAATGACTGCGGCACGGATGCTGCAGCGGCCTGGCCGGGGCCGCCGGGCAGCGCAGATTGGAGGCGCGGCAGTCGGGAGGGGTGAGGTGGTGAGGGTGGGTGCGGGAGTGGGGCTCGCGGCGGCGAAAGCCGACGCGGAGCTCTTCGCGGCAACCCGGGCACGCTCACACCCGTGCGCGGGGCTCCGCGAGTCTCCACCTTCGGCCGCCCGGGCGCTCGTCGCGCCCGGGCGGCTCTTGAGCGGCCATTGGCCCGGAGAGCATGACGTATGTACGGCGGCGCGTGGCCGCCGACCACGGCCCCGGCGCGGCGTCACTGTGATAAGGTTCGATTCACCGCGCCGGGGCCTTCAGCGTTTTACGGCTTTAGCCGTTGGAGCAACATATGAAACTGGATCTCGGATCGGTCGGTGGTCTGCGCGGAGGGCTGGTGGGGCGGCAGTTCGACCGGGAGTTGGCCCGCGTGATCGCGGACTGCCACGACTGGCCGGGCAACACGACGGCCAGGTCGGTGACCATCCGCCTGGACGTTTCGCCCGTCGGCGATGATGGGGCGGGGACGGGCGAGAAGGTGGACGTGGTGGCCACCATCCGCAGCGAGACGCCTACGTACTCGATCCTGGCGCACCAGGCACGCGTGCGGCGGCTGCGCGACCGCGCGACCGGCCAGGCCAGTACGTCGCGGAGATCGGCGCCGACCCGGAGGACTCCGACCAGTTGACTCTGGACCAGGCCGCTTCGGCGGAGTGACCGGTGAGGCGTCGGAGAGAGTGTGTGCACTTATAACCTGGTTGGGTGGGTGAAAGGAGCATTGCCATGAATGGGAAAGGACAGGCCGAGGCGATCAAGTGGGCGTACGTCATCGGGGTGAAGGATGCGGGGGGGGCGAGACCCGACGCCATCCCGATCAATGACGGGCGGGGGAGCGCGGTCTTCTGGGACCGCAACGCACGCATGTTCATCCCCAGGGAGGCGGTTGCTGGCGCCGTCGTGCGCAGGCCGGCGGAACCGCGGCAGTACACGGCCGGCACGCTGGAGGATTTCGTGCGTCTGGTAAAGGATCTGGCGACGCGCGTGCACCAGGAGCGCCGCACCGAGCCGGAGCGGAAGCCGCAGGTGCTCGTGCTCGTGTCGCGCGAGCGTGTGGTGGCGTTCCTGGACGAGGCCGACCGTCACGACCGCGTGACGATGGACCTGCGCATCACGCCGACGTGGAGCAGACTTGCGGGCATGCAGGATGCGCCCTGGAAGGGTGACCAGCGTGCTTTCCGCGCTCTGCTGCGCACAGAGCTCGACGTGCTGATCAGCGACCCGCCGGATCTGCTCTCGATCGCGGCGAAGTTGAGGTTCAAGAGTGGGAGCGAAGGCGCGGCCTCGGTTGACGTTGGCAAGTACGCCGTCAGCCGGAGCACGGCCGCGGAGATCAGCGGCTCGGGTGACCTGCCCGAGACGGTGACGGTCAAGGCGGTGATGTGGTCGAACCTGCACTCCGTGGAGTGGGGCGTGGATCGTGCGATCCGCCTGAGCCTCGACCTGGACCCGGTCAGCGCGGAGTTCAGCCTGCGGACCAAGGCCGGCGAAATCGAACGCGGCGAGAACTGGCTGAATCAGGCCGTGCGTGATGAGATCATCGCGCGGATGGTGGGCGAGGCGGAGTCACCTCTGCCTTACGACGTGGTCGTGGTGCAGGGATCTCTCCTGCAGTAACGATTCCGGCGCGTGGCGCCAGGCCCGGGCGGGAACGCCCGGGCTGGCTATTGCAACATGAAAGAGGGTATCGCGCGACGGTGAACGAGACGCCGAACTGAAGGCAGGAGGTCAACAGCAATGGCATGGAATCCAAGCCCAGAGGTCCGTGTCGCCAGAGACGCGGCAGACGCAATCCGCCGGGTCACGAAGGCCGAGAAGATCGACGTGTGCATCGTCATGTGGATCGACGACCAGGCCCGAGCGGGCTACGCCAGTTACGGGCGCACGTCGGTCCTGTGCGGAATGGCTCGTCGCATCGCCGACGTGTCCTATGAGGCGATCAACGACTCCGAGAAGTTCGACGCGATCTGCCACGCGGTCACGCGCGGCAACGAGCGGGCAACAGACGGGAGCGGCATCGACTTCGACGGATTGGAGGCTGAGGTAGTTGGCAAGTTGCGGCTGCTCAAGGCGAGCCTTCGCGCCGAGATGGACCAGACGACCAGGACCATGATCGTCCGCGACCTGGTGATGCCGGCGGCCGAACTGCTGGGCCGGTTCTGCGCGTGCGTGAACATCGAGGGCGATCCGCTTGATGGTCACCGGGACGCCCGCTGACCGAGACGCTGTGCTACTGCAAGAACAGTCTGAGGGGGGATGGATGAAGCCAAAACAGCCCATTGTGCGGCCTTTGGCTTGCGTTTCCGGAAAGTGAGTCAGATTATGCCCTCGATTATAAGTGCCAGAACCGAGCGCCCCGTTGAAAGCCTCTCGTTCCCAATGGGGGCGAAGCGGGCCGCGGCGATCAAAATTCACACAACCCCGCCGCCGGCAGCACGGGCAAGGGGCGGCCGGCCAGGGCGTTACCAGCCCGTCTACGAGGCGATCGAGACGATGCAGCCGGGGGGACTGGCTCGTGGTGCCCGGTACAGAACAGATGCCCAAGGAGGCGTTGTGGAAGGCCGCTGGAGCGATCCGGCATTGGGTCAATGACCACAAGTACGACGACGTGCTGCGGGTCTACATCGACACCGATGGGAGGCTCGTGGTCTACCACGTCACAAAGCAGGACACAGAGCAATGAGTCCACACGAGACACTGTCAGAACTGATCCGTCGCGGCACGCGAGTTGGCTCTCTGGGGCCCGACGACATGCGCCCCCCCCTGGTTGGCGAAACGGAAGAGCTGCGTCAGGCTATGACTCAGGTCTTCCTGGCCGCAAAGCTACTTGCGGACGTGGACCTGATCATGTTACTCCGCTCGTACGAGCGGGCTGAAGCAATCGGGTGCTACATAGACCCAACACAGTGGCAGCGCAAGCTCGGAGAGATCCAGAGCACTATCGCGTTGCTCCGCGCCGCCATGCCGATGTATAGGGAGTACCGCAGGCTGTGTGTGCAAAATAAAGTAATGTCGGGGGAGGGACGGTCATGACCCCTCGCACCGAGCGCATGGACCTGACCAGGCTCTCGCCGCGGCAGTGCAGGCTGCTGCAGCGACTGTCCGCCAGCCCGACAGCCTGGACCAGCGAGCACACACTCTTCGGCGCCGACCGCTGCAGCGTCGCCGCGCTGGTGCAGCGAGACCTCGTGCGGGCACGCACCCGCGTGTACGTGGCGCGCGTGGGCCGGCGCTACGAGTGCACCGAGACGCTCTACCGCCTCTCGTGGCTCGGGCGTACGGTCGCGCGCGGGCTCAGAGCCGCGGGGGAGGGCCTCACCGCGTGAGCGACGGCCCCTACGCCAGCCAGGACCGCCGCGCCGTCATGGCCGTCGGACCGCTCGACCGCCGCGGCGAGCGCTCGCACCGCTACGTGATCGGGCGTCACTCGGCCCTGCGCGTGCTGCTGCGTGCGCATGGGCTGGAGGCATGGTTGATGCCGCCGCCGGCGACGGCCGACGACCCGACGCTCGGGCTCGTCGCCGACACCGCCGCCGTGATGATGCTGCGGCGGCGGCGCACGCTCGATCGCTTATCGGGGCGGTCAGCGGTAGGGACCGCGGGCCCGCGTCGCTGCAACAACGGCGGGCGCCGGGGTGGAAGGGATCTGGGGGTTGGGTGCGGGGGGGTTGGCCAGTTTCAGGCGGCGGCGGCGAGGGAAGTTGGCGGCGCGGAGCCGCTGGATCGAATCGGCGAATGAACCATCGGCCAGGAGGCTCGCCTCGTGCGTGCGGAGCGTCAGTGTCGCCATGTCGGACTGCCAGCGGTGCCAGGGCGCGTCGGCGTAGTGGTTCCATGCGCCGGGGACCACGTGGCCGGCGAGCATGCGCGCGCGTGTGAGATCGACGTCGGCGTCGAGCAGCGCCTGGTAGGCGCTGTGTCGCAGGAAGTGGCGCGGCCAGCCCGGCGGCGGCGCGGGGCGCCCCTCCGCATCGGTGCCGACGGCCAGCAGGTCGCGCACGATCTGGCCTTCGGGGGCGGTCAGATCCCAGGCCATGCGCGTGAGCGAGGCGTAGGTCTGGTAGGTCAGCGGCTCGGGCCGCAGCGACCGCGCACGCTCGTAGGCCTCGCGGGCCTCGTCGCTCAAGGCCACGAAGCGGTGAGGCTCGCCGGAGAGAGCGACCGTTTTGTTCGGCAGGGCCAGCACGATCTTGCCGCGCTCTGGACGGTGCCACACCGGCGCACCGGCGATGAGCCGGTCGCATTCGATCGGCCGCAAGCAGGCCAGGTACTGCAGGCGGATCGCGGCGCCCAGTTCGGGGCGCAGCGCTTCGAGCACCAGCGCGAACCGCGCCACGTACTCCGGCGGCTGGTAGCGGCGCGGCAGGCGCGGCACGCTCACGCGCTCCATTGCGTCGCCGTTCCAGGCGAGCCGCACGCTCGCGTAGCGCCGCGCGTACCACCTCATCATGTGGCGGTACGTCGCGGCCGCGGTGCGGAGCGTGTTGGGTTTGTAGCCGGCGCTGCGCATGTCGTCGATCAGCGCCGAGGCGTGCGCGGCCTGGAGGTGCTCCACGGGCATGCCGGGCATCGCGTGCACCAGGTGCGACAGCATGCAGCGGCGCTTGGCGGCGATGCTGCGGCTGGCCCGCGCATACTGTTCGGCGATGTACACCTCCGCGGCCTCGGCCAGAGTGCGCGGGCGCAAGTCCGCCGGCGGGACCGCCATGTGCGTGGATATCTGCTGCAGCACCGCGCGTGTGCGCAGGTGCTCGGCGTAGCGCTCCTCGGCCCGGCGGCGGTCGGTTCCGAGGTAGTGGTTGCGGCCGCCGTATCGAACGAACCACTGGCCGGTGGCGTGCAGACGGAGCGAGGGGATGCGGTGTGGCATATCGGCCGACACGGTAGCGGCAGGCTGGCGGAAGGGGGTAGCCGGTGTGTGATGTGGGTAGGCGGTGGAGAGCGGGTGCGGGCTAGATTGAGCCTATGGGGCTGTGTTTTCTTCTGGCGTGGGTGTAGTAGTATTCCTCTCCTGGGCATTGCGGGGGGCATTGCGGGTGGTCTTGGTGGAGGGTGATGGTCGGGCAGTGTGGGTGCGTCCGAATCGGTCTGCCCGATGGTTCGGTCATCCGCACGGGCTCAACCTGGCGGACTCCGAGCCATGCACGGCCTCGCTCCCTGCAACGGATTGCTCAGTTCCTCGCATCCACGACGGACGCCCGAGCGCATAGCGTCTCCGCCGTCCTGACACGCCTCGGCCGACTCCGGAGACCCTTCCAGATGCCCACCCCTCGGCCGCACACCGCGGTACTGCTGCTCTGGATCACTCTGGCGTCCGTTCCGGGTCGGGCGATGGGTGAACCGGAGCCGCCGACCATTCCACCGGGCACGCCAACCCCCGCACCAGAACCCGTACCGACACCGGCCCCCCCACTCCCGGCCCACCCGCCTGCCCCACTGGGGACCGTGGCGGTGCCCCCCCCGCCCGCGGGCACGACGCCGGAGCACCCCGAGGCGACGCTGGTGCTGAAGGACGGGCGTGTGTTCAGCGGGCTGCTGATCGAGCAGACGCCCTCGCGGTTCGTGCTGAACATCGCGAACATCCAGACCCCGTTCAACGCCGCCGACGTGGAACGACACACGATCCGCCCGCCGTTGTACGAGCGCTACCGCACCTGGCGGCAGTCGATCCGCGACGATGACGTACCCGGCATCATCGCGGTGGTGGATTGGCTCGAGCGTTCGCCGAGGCCGGAGTGGGCGCTGGCCGAACTGGACGCGCTGCTGGCGCGGGTCGGCGACAACCCGGCGCTGGCCCTCCGCGCCGAGGCGCTGCGGGCGCTGCTCCGCGCGCGGGAGCCGGTGGGTCTTCCGGTCGTGCCCGAGCCGACCACGGCCGAGCCGATCGAGCCCGACACCGAGGACCTCGTGCCCGGTTCCTCGCGGAGCCCCGTCCCGCTGCTGACGCCCGAGCAGATCAACCTGCTCAAGGTGCTGGAGGTGGACCTGAACCGGGCCCCGCGCATCGTCATCCCGCGCGAGGTGGCCGAGGACCTGTTCAACCGCTATGCCGACAACCCGCTGGTGCCCGTGGGGCGTGAGGCCCGGGATGCGCTGATCCGTCGCGGGCCGACCGCGGTGCTCGACCTGATGTTCCGGCTGCGGGCGCGCGAGTTCTACGGACGCGTCGAGATCGTCGGCCTCCCCGAGTCGTTACGCCGCTTCCGCGACCAGGTCCACACCCCGCTGATCATCAACAGCTGCTCGACCTCGGGCTGCCACAACAGCCCGGAGACCAGCCGCCTGGTCTTCGCCACGCAGCGCCCAAACTCCGAACCCACCGTCGTCACCAACTTCCACATCGCCACGCGCTTTCACGTCCTCGGGCCGGACGGCGTCTCCCACGTGCCGTTGATCAACCTCGACGAGCCCGACAAGTCCCCCCTGCTGCAGATGGCCCTGCCGCGGAAGGACTCGATCTTCCCTCACCCGCCGGTGGTGCGGTCGCTGTCGGGCGTCGACTTCTACCGCCCCGCCCTGGCCACGACCAGCGACCGTCGGGCCCGCGAGACGATCGAATGGGTTCGCTCGCTCTACCGCCCGCGCCCGACCACGGATCTGGGCTACGTACCGGTCCGTCCGTTCCTCCCGCCCAGCCCCGACACGCCCCTGCCGATCGGGGTCGAGCGGTGATGCCCGCGGGCGGGGCGTCCTCACGGCTTCCCACCGCCCGCCCACTTCGGACACGGATGATCGAAGCCTCGCCCCACCCACACCCCTACCCCTCACCCACCCTCACCCCTCAGCCCGTGATCTGCTAAAGTTCGCCCCGGACACCGCCCGTCGGCAGACTCGATGCGACGGGGTCGTTCCGCCCGCCGCGCCCGCCGCAGCCCTCAGTCACTCCCGCGGTTCACCGACTTCGGACCACAGACCATGCCTCACCGCTCCCACCCGATCGACCGAAGCGACACCCCCTCGACGCCTGTGCGCTCCGGCGCTGGCGGGCGTACCCTACTCGGCACCCGGGCGCTGGCGGCCCTGGCCGGCGGGCTGGTGCTCCTGGGGGCCGTCGCGTGCGGGAGGACGGACGAGGCCGAGCGATCCCTGCGCATGGCGCAGATCGAACTGGACCTGATCTCCGCTGGCGGCGGGAGCCGGGCCATGCGGACGGTGGACCCCGACGAAGTGCGCAGCGCTTCGCCTGAGCAGCGGGCCGAACTGCGTGACTCGCAGGCCCTGGCCGGCACCCGGGTCAAGGACGAGATCGTCGGCGAGACCCGCAAGCGCCTGCAGAGCGTGGTGGCCAATGCCAACAAGGCCGCGGGATCGGCGTCGCCGGGCCTGTCGGCGGCGGGCAAGCTGATGGCCGCCCGGGCGCAGGCGGAACTGGCCAAACTCGACAGCGAACGTGCCGGCGAACTGGGGACGGGGCTGCGGCTGCTGTCGGACCGGTGCGTGCGCCTGCTGTCGGGGTGGCGGCGCGTGCAGACGATGGCCACGTCGTACGCGGCTCAGGACGTGTCCGGGGAGATCCGAGCCGCCGAGCAGCGCATCGCGGACCTGCGCGGGCGCATCGCCGAGACGCAGCGCGGTCGCGAGTCGCTGGAGGCGCAGCGTGCGGAGTATCTGCGGGCCGCCGAACAGGCCGCCCAGGCCGCCCGCGCGGCGCGCGCCGAGCTGCCCGCCATCCGCGCCGGGTCCACGTCGGAGACCGACCGTCTCGAGCGCGAACGCCGTGCGGCCGAGGCCGGGCGCCGCGCCGACGCCCATGACCGCCAGTCCTCAGAGGCCGCGGGCCAGGCGCAGCAGATCGAGCCGCTGATCGCCGACGCCGCCCGGCAGATCGAGTCGTACCAGCGCGAGGTGCAACTGTGGACCAGCACCCGCACGGCCCTGGAAAGCCGCGCCCGCGATGCGCGCGAGTCGGCAGAGAGTTCACGCCGGCTGGCCGCCGCGAACGCCACTGAGTTTGCCGGTGCGCTGGACGAACTGCGGGCCCGGCTAGGCGAGGTGCTCGCCGCGTCGAGCGCGGCGGAGCGCTCCTTCCGCGAGTCGCTCGCCAACGCCCGCGCTGCGGCTCAGACGCACTCGGGCACGCGGGGCGGCGCCGATGCGCTCGCCGCCGTCACCCAGCAACTGCTCGGCGGCCTGCTCCTGGATCGGGCCGACGCGCTCTCCCTGCTGCAGGACATGCTCACGCTGGCCCGGGCGGAAGTCACCCACGGCCTGCCGAACCCCGCCCGCCCCGACGACGAGTCGCTGGTCGAACGCATCCGGCAGGCCCGTGCCGAGGGCCGCGAAGCGCTGCAGGGCGCGCTGCAGATCTTCGGTGGGATGAGCGGCCCGGCGCAGGAACTGGCCGAGGCCGCCAAGCAGCGCCTGGAGCGCCTGGCCGAGGGTGACCATGACTCGGTCGTCGCAACCCCACGCACAGGTTCGATGCCGGCGCCGGCCATTGGTGCGTCTGCGCCGGGCACGGCCGATAGCCCCGAAGTTGCGGAGCTGCGCGGGGCTCTCCGGAGACTGCAGCAGACCGGCGAGAGCGATCCGGAATCGGCCCTGCGGTTCCTCCACGCCACCACGCCGGGTGAGCAGGCCTTCCTGAACTCGGTCCGTCCGCTGATGGCCGTGCAGGGCCGCCTCAACCGGCTGTGCCGACAGAAGTTCGGCGTGTCCTACGACGCGATCGCGGCCCGGGCGATGCCCGGTGCGTCGATGGGCACAAGCATGGACTTCTCGGCGGACGTGGAGCAGTACAACCTGACGCCCGAGGGCCCCGGTCGCATCCGCGGCACGCACCGCGACATGCCGGGCTCGACCATGACGTTCCTCAAGGTTGAGGGCGAGTGGAAGATGGCGATGCCCGAGGAGGTTTCGCAGCTTCCACCCGAAGCGGCCGGGATGATGCAGGCCATGATCGGGATGCTTTCAGGCCCGATGAACTCGATGGCCGACGACCTGGAGGCCGGACGCTTGACGACCGAGGCCCAGGTCGAGCAGCGCATCCGCCAGATGCTGCAGGGCCTGATGGGCGGCATGGGCGGTGGGATGGGTGGCGGGGGGATGGACCTCAACAAATGACCCGGTGACCCCGTCGGACGGGGTGGCGGTGAGCACCCGATCGGGTGATCCCCGCAACGGACCAGACGCGAGACGATCGTGAACAAACAACGCATTTCACCGCTGATTTTCGCCGTCGCCCTGCTGGGCGCGTTCCCCATCGGGCCGGTGCCGGATTCGGCCGTTTACGCGCAGGCGCCGGTGCTGGGGGGCATCGACGAACTGGTGGGCAAGGACCAGCTCTCCGATTCGGACCGCGTGCGGATCGGGACGTGGGTCAACCAGCACGCGCCGGGGCTGAGCGGCACGCCGGAGCAGGTCACCACGGCCCGCGCAGCGCTGCTCGGCCCGTTCACCCGGGCCTCCACCGCGCGGATCTCGGTGCAGTTCCGGGTCGAGGTGGGCAACTCGCTGCTGCGAGTGATCGGCCCGCTGACGCGGGACTCGCGCGAGGTCGTCGCGGTCAACACCCTGCGCCTGGCGGGCGAACTGGCCACGACCAACAGCCTGCAGTTGGCGCTGGATGCGCTGGGCGACCAGCGCGCCGCGGTGCGCTACGCCGCGTGCTTCGCCGTCGGGCGCACGCTCGACGCCGTTTCACGCTACGACCCGGCGGTGCTCCCCGGGCAGTTGGACGGGGCCCTGAACCGGCTGAGCGAGGTCGCCAGTCGCGACGCCGACCACTCGGTGGTGGACGGGGCAATCGTGGCGCTGTCGTCGGGGGTCGGGATCTCCAACACCCGGGTGAAGGATCAGTTCGTCGGGGTCCGATCGCGCGCGGTCATCGCCCTGACGCGCGCCGGCGGTGAGTTGAGCCGTCGGCTCACCGGGGGTGAAGACGACGTCGTCACCGCCCAGTTGCTGCTGCGCATCGCCACGGTCATCAAGGACTCGCTGGGTGAACGCGACCGCACCGGGCGCATCGACCTGACTCAGGACGCCCTCAAGGCCATCGGCGGCTTCGCCGGTGACCTGGCCGCCGGCTGCCGCCGGGCTTATGCCGACAACGCCCCGTCGCGCCACGTGCTCGAGCGGGCCGCCGCGGCCGCACAGACCTCCCTGTCGCTGGCCGGTGTCGAACTCACCGGGCGGGCCGAGGAGTTCCAGTTGGCCGCCGCGATCCGCGACGGCAACGCCGACCGCCTGCAGAACGAGGTGCGTCGGATCGTCGACCGGCTGACGGCCCCGCCTTTCGGCTTCCAGGCCGATCGGTTCAACTGATCCGCCCGTCTCCACGGGCGCACGGCTCCACAGCCCCTCGTCCCCGGAACACCCGTCCGCTCCACGCCCGGCTGACCGGACCGATTCCCGCCACGCCGGGGCGTGAAGGCGATAGGCTCTGGGCATGTGGAAACTCCTGCTCCCGTTCATCGTGCTGCTGCTGGCGGTCGGGGCGGCGGTGGTGTCGGACCGCCCGCAGCCGCCCGCGGACTTCACGTTCGTCAACCGGGGTGACGTCAGCACGCTGGACCTGCAGAAGATGTCGTGGATGCAGGATCTGCGGGTGGCCGGGTCGCTGTTCGAAACCCTGATCAACAACGACCTGTTCAGCTGGGAGTACGCCAAGAAGCCCGGCGTGGCCGAGCGGTGGGAGATGTCGCCGGATGGGCGCACGTACACGTTCCACCTGCGGGCCGACGCACGATGGTCCAACGGCGAGCGCGTCACCGCCGGGGACTTCGTCTACGCCTGGCGCCGCGGCATGCTGCCCGACACCGCCAGCGATTACATCACGATGTACCAGCTCGTCCGCGGTGCGCGGGCCTTCTACGACTGGCGCGACGCGGCGATGAAGGAGTATGCCCAGCGCCCCGCCGCCGATCGCACCGGGCAGGCCGCCGCGGAACTCTGGCAGCGCACCGTCGGCACCTGGGGTGTCGGCGGCGGCCGCTCGTACGCGCCGGGGCAGGGCGGAAAGTTCGAGGAACTGGTCGGGCTGCGTGCCCCCGACGACCGCACCCTGATCGTCGAACTGGAGCGGCCCACACCGTACTTCCTCGACATCATGGCCTACGAGATCATGGGCCCGGTGTTCCCGCCGTTGCTGGAGCGATTCACGACGCTCGACCCCGTCACCGGCGGGGTGCGTGTGGACCCCGGGTGGACAAAGCCGGGGCAACTGGTGGGCAACGGGCCGTTCAAACTCACGCTCTGGCGGTTCAAGCGGGACATGCGCCTGGAGCGCAACCCGTACTACTGGAACAGCGCCGCGATCCAGATCGACTCGATGGCGATCCCGTCGATCGCCGACGGGAACGCGATGGTGCTGGCGTTCCAGACCGGCGCGGTGGACTGGCTCTCCGACGTGACGCCCGACTACCGCGCCGACATGCTGCGGGCCAAGCGCGAGTACTACCGCGAGCACCAGGCCGAGTACGACCGGCTCAAGGCCCTGGGGCTCGACGCGGTCGCGATCGACCGGGCTCTCCCCCCGGACCCTCGCCAGAACATCCACGCGTTCCCGGCGTTCGGGACGTACTTCTACTCGTTCAACTGCCTGCCCCGCCTGGCCGACGGGCGCCCGAACCCCTTCGCCGATGCCCGGGTGCGGCGTGCCTTCGCGCTGGCGCTGGACAAGGACAACATCGCACGCAACGTGCGCCGTATCGACGAACCCACGCTCGGGTCGATGAACCCCCCCGGGACACTGGCCGACTACACCCCGCCCCGCGGGCTCCCCTCGGCGCCGGATCCGGCCGCCATCGCCGAGGCCCAGCGCCTGATGGCGGAGGCCGGCTACCCCGGCGGTCGGGGGTTCATCAAGGTCACGATCCTGTTCAACACCGAGGGCGGTCACGCGCGCATCGCCGAGTCGGTCAAGCGCGACTGGGAGCAGAACCTCGGCGTTGAGGTCGACCTGGCCCAGCGCGAGGTCAAGGTCTTCCGCAACGACCGCAAGAACACCAACTTCATCGTCGCCCGCGGCGGATGGTTCGGTGATTACGGCGACCCGACCACCTTCCTGGACCTGTTCCGCTCCGACGACGGGAACAACGACGGCAAGTACAACAACCCCCGGTTCGACGCCATGCTCGACGCGGCCGCCGCCGAGCAGGACCCCGCCCGGCGCCGCGCCATCCTGGAGGAGGCCGAGCGGTTCCTGATGGAGGAGGAACTGCCGGTCGTCCCGATCTTCCAGTACAACCAGGTGTACATGTTCGACCCGCACCGCGTCGCGGGCATCTCGCCGCACCCGCGCCAGAAGCAGAAGATGCACCTGGTGCGGCTGCTCGATCGTGAGGACGCCGGCACGCCCCCCGCGCTGCCGCCCAGGCCACGCTCTGCCGGCGCAACCCGCGCGGATCCGGCCCCGGACGACGGCGCGCGCACAGGCACGGCACGAGAAGCGGCCCCCGGCGCCGCCTCGGGGGGAGGTGCCTCGTGACCAAGCTGATCTCGCGGCGCCTGCTCCAACTGCCGTTCATCCTGCTGATCATCTACACGCTGACGCTGGCGCTGGCGTGGGCGATCCCGGGCTCCCCGGTGGAGCGGCCCGACGCGCGCCAGCCGCCGCCCGAGGTCAAGGCGCAGCTGGAACGCCAGTACAACCTGGACAGTTTTTGGACGTTCTACTTCTCGTACCTGGGCAGCGCCACGGGCACGCGCTGGGTCGCCGACACCCTGAGCGGTCGCTCCGAGCAGGAGCGTCAGGCCTCGCTGGCGGCCGGCCTTCAGCCGCAGCCTCGCCCGATCTTCAACTTCGGCCCGTCGCTGCAGTACGAGGATTGGACCGTCAACGAGATCATCAGCTCGGCGCTGCCGGTGTCGGTGACGATCGGGGCCGCGGCGATCGCGCTGGCGCTGGCCATCGGGCTGGGGGCGGGGATCATCGGCGCGATCCGGCCCAACTCGCTGGCCGACCTGTCGACGCTGGTGATCGCGCTGGTGGGCATCAGCCTGCCGAGCTTTGTCATCGGCACGGTGCTGCTGCTGGTCTTCCCGGTGTGGCTGGGGATCGGGCGCGTGGCGGCGTGGGGGCAGCTGCAGGACCTGTTCTGGCCCTCGCTGACGCTGTCGCTGCCGTTCGCGGCGTACATCGCCCGCCTGACGCGGATGGGCATGATCGAGGTGCTCGGGGCGGACTTCATCCGAACCGCGCGAGCCAAGGGTGTGCCGGAGTCGCGGGTGCTGCTGCGGCACGCCCTGCGCAACGCGTTCCTGCCGGTGCTGTCGTACCTGGGTCCGGCCGCAGCGCTGGCGATGACCGGCTCGTTCGTGGTGGAAAAGGTCTTCACGGTGCCGGGGCTGGGGCAGCACTTCGTCAACGCCGTGCTCAACAAGGACCTGACGCTCATCATCGGTGTGGTGCTGGTCTTCTCGACGATGCTGATCCTCTTCAACCTCGCGGTCGACGTGCTCTACCGCTGGGTGGACCCGCGGATCGAATAGCCCCCATGACCACCGAGGAAGGCCACGAACGCCCGTCGCCCGACAGCGACCAGGAGCTTGTGCTCGCGTTCGCCCGCGGCGATGCGTCGGCGTTCGTGAGGCTCTACGAGCGTCACCGCGGTTTCGTCGCCCGCGTCGCCCGCCGCTACTGTCGCAGCGACGACGAGGCCGCCGACATCACCCAGGAAGTCTTCACCGACCTGCTCGGACGATTTCCCGGCTTCACGCTGCACGACGGTGTGCGGCTCTCGACCTACCTCTTCCCCGTGACGCGCCACGCCGCGCTGGCCCGCAAGCGCAAGCGCTCCCCCGACCTGGCCGGGGATGATCTGCTCGAGGCCGCGATGAACGATGCCGCCGGCAACCCGCCGGAGGACGGGCGGCTCGACGACGAGCGGGCGCAACTGATCGAACGCGTCTGGGACGCCTTGGATGCGCTCCCGGCCTCAGCGCGCGAGTGCGTGATTCTGCGGTTCGTCGACGGGCTCTCGCTGGCCCAGGTCGCCGAGGTGCAGGGTGTGCCGGTCGGTACGGTCAAGTCCCGCCTGCACAACGCGCTGGGCGCACTGCGGGGCCGGTTCGACCTCTGGGCCGCGTGGGAGTAGCGCGAGGGTTCCACGCCCCGCGGGCCTCAGCGATTCAGGTCTCTGTGTCTCAGGCCGCGGCGCCGCCACGTGTCGATCGATCCGCGGGGACGGCGTCGCCGGCCTCGATGTTCGCCGGGCCGGGCTCCTGGAGCGCCGCGTCGGGAACTGGGGCGGCATCGTGCGATGGCGAGACGTCGGCGTCTCCCGCGGGGCCCATCGCGGCGACGCGCTGGCGGAGGTCACCGACATAGGTGATGCGCACGCCGAAGTTCTCGCCCACCTTGACCGCCGCGCCCATGCCGATCGCCTTGTTGTTGATCAGCAGTTCCAGTTCCTCGTCGGCCTTCTTGGGCAGTTCGATGATGGAGCCCGGCGAGAGCGCGGTAACCTCGCGGACGGGCATGGACTTCCAACCCAGCACGACGATCACGGGCACTTCCAAACGAAGGATGGGGCGCAGGTCCGACGGCACCCCATACCCATCGGCGCGCGCCGGGGGTGAACTGAAGAAACCGGTCCTCAAGGGGCGTGACCACGCGGGCGCGTCCGCCCAAGGCTCTTCACACCGGGATCACCGCCCACGGCGTGATACGCCCAGCACGCGGGAACAGTGGTCGGGGGACGGGCGTTGGGCGGGGCCGGACGCCGGTCAGCCCTCGAATCGCCCGATGATGATGGTGCAGTTGTGCCCGCCGAACCCGAACGTGTTGTTCATCACGTAACGGACGGGTCGCTCGCGGGCGTGGTGCGCGACCAGGTCGATGTCGAAGGACGGGTCGGGCGCATCGAGGTTGATGGTGGGCGCGATGATCCCCTCGCGGACGGCGTGGATGCAGGCGATGGTCTCCACCGCGCCGGAGGCGCCCAGGCAGTGCCCGTGCATGGACTTGGTGGAACTCATGAGCATGCGCCCGCCGGCGCTGCGCCGGGCATGATCGCCGAAGAGCGCCGAGACCGCGGCCACCTCGGCCCGATCGCCCAGCGGCGTGCTCGTGCCGTGGGCGTTGATGTAGTCGATCTGCTCGGGGTTGAGCCCGGCGTCACGCAGGGCCCACCGCATGGAACGGGCCGCGCCGCGCCCGGCCTCGTCGGGCGCGGTGATGTGGTAGGCGTCCGAAGAATTGGCCACGCCGCAGACCTCGGCCAGAATGTTCGCCCCGCGGGCGCGGGCGTGCTCGAGGGTTTCCAGCACGAACATCGCGGCGCCCTCGGCCAGCACGAACCCGTCGCGCCCAGTATCGAAGGGCCGCGAGGCACGGGCGGGGTCGTTGTTGCGCGTGCTCAGGGCCTTCATCGCTCCGAACGCTGCCACACAGATCGGCCCGATCGCCGCCTCCGCCCCGCCGACGATCATCACGTCGGTCTCGCCGCGGCGCATGGAGTAGACCGCGTCGCCCATCGCGTGCCCGCTGCTGGCGCACGCCGTCGCGTGCGTGCTGGCCGGGCCCTGCAGCCCGTAGCGGATCGAGATGTTCCCGGCGGCGGCGTTGGCCATGAGCCGAGGCACCGTGAAGGGGCTCAGCCGATCGGGCCCCTTGTCTCGCAGACGGATCTCCCCCTCCTCGATCGTCGAGATCCCGCCGATCCCCGAGCCGATCACCACCCCGCAGCGCTCAGGGTTCTCCTTGGAAAACTCGACCCCCGAGTTCGCGACGGCCTCGATCGCGGCCACCAGCCCGAGTTGCGCGAACCGGTCCAGCCGCGTCGCCTCGCGCCCGTCAATCCGCTTGGCCGCGTCGAAGCCTTTGATCTGACCGCCGATCGTGACCGACCACCGCCCCTTGAAGACGTCGAACTCCGCCCCCTCGATGGGCGTGATCCCGCTGCGACCCTCGCGCATGCCCGCCCAGGTCGTGGCGGCGTCCTGACCGAGGTTCGTCACCGCACCCATGCCGGTGATCACGATCCGCGTTGCGGCCCGGCCACCACCCTGTCCGATCTGCGTCATCGGTCTTGCCCCTTCGCACCCCCACCCCACGCTTCCTCTGGTACGCCCTCCCCGGCCTCACTCCGACCTGATCGGGTCGTGCAGGGGTGCGCCTCTCTCGGGCTCCATCTGGGCAGGCCCGGGAACCCGCACGCTCACCCACGACCGCGCCAGCGCAGGCACCGCGCACGCGATCCGATCCGAGTCCTCCCCGGCCGCCCCACGGCCGGGCGGCGCCGGATCGATCAGGCCTTGCTGGCCAGCGCGGTCTTGATGAATTCAACGGCCTGCCCGACCGTTTCGATCTTCTCCGCCTGATCGTCGGGAATCTTCGTGTCGAACTCGTCCTCGAGTTGCATGATCAGTTCGACAGTGTCCAGACTGTCCGCGTTCAGATCGCTCACGAAGAACGTCTCACGCTTGATCTTGTCCTTCTCGACGTTCATCTGCTTGGAGACGATCTCGATGACCTTCGCTTCGATTTCCTGCTCAGTCACGGGCAATACTCCTGATGGCGGATGTCCTGCGAGATTCTCGTCAGCACGCTCCGGTACGCTCAACACGCGCTCACTCGACACCCGAGCCGTCTGTCAGCCGTCGGGTAGTCCGCACCAACCCGAACAAAACCCCTGTGCGGCGCCTCAACGCGGCGCGGTCTCAAGCATAGCGGGGCCTGCACAATCAGCCAACCCCCCTTCCTCCTTCAGGCTTCTACCCAGAAGCCCATAGGCCCAGACATCCCCGATGAACAATGGGCCACTGGCGACCCACTCCCTCAACCCGGCGTTTCACCCGCTCCAACACGCCCGATCGTACACCCCGTCCCGCGGTACCCTCACCCCCGGCCACCCGGCCACTCCCCCGCTTGATGCGCATCCTGCACATCTCAACACGCCTCATCCTCGGCGGCTCGCAGGAGAACACCGTCCTCTCCTGCGAGGGACAGGCCGCGCTCGGCCACGAGGTCCACCTGGCCTTCGGTCCGATCTACGGCCCGGAAGGTTCGCTGCTTGACCGCGTCACGGCCTTCCGCACCCACGACGCCCGTCCGATCACCACCCACGTCGTGCCGCACCTGGTCCGCCCCGTCAACCCGCTGGCCGACCGCGCCGGCCTAGGGGAGCTGCGCGAACTCATCACGCGCCTGCGCCCCGACATCGTCCACACCCACAGCAGCAAGGCGGGAATCCTCGGGCGCACGGCGGCGTGGCAGGTGCTCGCGCACACGCACCGGGAAGGGCGTCCGGGGTTCGGCGTCGTGCACACCATCCACGGCCCGCCGTTCATGCCGCTGGAGGGCGGCCCGCTCCGGCGACTCCGGACGAGGGCGGTCAACCACCTGTACACCCTGGCCGAGCGCAGCGCAGCGCGACGGTGTCACCTCATCGTGAGCGTGGCGGACGCGATGACGGCACAGTTTCTTCAGCGCGGCATCGGGCGGGCCGGACAGTACCTGACCGTCCGCTCCGGCATCGAGACGGCGCCCTACTTGCACGCCGTACCCGGGTCGGACCGTGCGAGCGTCCGGCGTGGGCTTGGGCTGGGCGACGACGACCTGGTCGTGGGTACTGTCGCGCGCCTGGCGCAGCACAAGGGGCACGACGACCTGCTCGAGGCGCTGGGGCAGGACCTTCTCCGGGTGGGAGCATCATCACGGGCTGACGCCTCGCACCCGGGCCTGCGCCTGCTCTGGGTGGGTGACGGGTGGTGGCGGCAGCGCCTGACCGAACGGGCCGAACGCCTCGGGCTGCGCGTTCACGACCTGACCCGTGGCCCGGCGCCCCGGGAGGCGCAGGTGCTGCTGGCGGGGCTCGTCCCGCCGGAGCGCGTGCCCGGGCTCATCCGCGCCATGGACATCCTGGCGCACCCCAGTTCCCGCGAAGGGCTCCCCAGGACCGTCCCGCAGGCGCTGCTCTGCGAAGTGCCCGTGGTCGCCTACGACGCGGACGGCACGCGCGAGGTCTGTATCGACGCCGTCGCCGATCCGCAGCACGCCACGGGCCGACTTGTGCCGGTCGGCGATCGCCGCGCGCTGCGTGAGGCCGTGCTCTGGCTGGCGGGCGATCCGGCCCGGCGACGGGCCCTGGCCGAGCGCGGGCGCGAGCGCTGCACGGCGGAGTTCTCCGCGGAGGCCATGGTGCGGGCGCTGGAGCGGGTCTACCAGCGCGCCTGCACGATGGGCGGCGGGGTGTGGCACAGCCCCGCGGCGAACATCGGTGTCGAAGGAGCGCCGGCGTGAGCGCCCTGGGCATCACGATCCTCGTGGCCGGCGTGTGCACCGCCCTCCCCGCAGGGGCGTCCCTGGTGATCTACCTGTTCAGGTGCGCGCGGGCGCTGGCCGCGCGTGCGCCGGCACCCGCACGTGGATGGGCACTGCTGACCGACCTGGTGGTCCTGGCGCTGGTGACGACCCTCGGGGCAGGGCTGATCCTGCTGGCTTTCCGCATGCCCTGAACGCGCGGACCCCGCAGGGCACTTCGTGAACCCCGCCCTCACGGCAGCGGCGTGATCCAGAACGGCTCCGGCTCGGGCCACGACCCCGCCGAGCCGTCGAACCGTGCCGCCTGGAACAGGCCCCGCGCGGTGTGCACGCGCCCGATCCGCAGGCGCACGTGATCCTCCAGGCGAAAATCCAGCACGCTGGCGGTGCGCGTGGGCGGCGGGAGTTCCGGTCCCTGGGGCAGCGCGCTCGAGTCCAGCAGCAGCACGAGCCTCGACCCCTCGCGGACCACGTCCATCCTCACGTGGGCGGAGGTCCCCAGGGTGTCGTAGTTGTCGGGGTCGCCGGACAGGCCGGAGTGCCCGGTGGCGTTCATCGCGTAGGTGCGGGTCATGCCCGCGGCGTGGCGGACCTGTGTCGCGGGGCAGACCAGCACGCTCACCGTGGAGAACAACTCCGCGCCCACGCCCGGACGCCCCGCGTACGCCTGCACCACCAAGGCCCAGTTGGGCAGCGCCGTGTACGGCTGGCCGATCGCCGGCCCGTACCCGCGGTTCTCGTCGGCGTAGATACGGCAGGCGGTGAACGCCTGGCGCAGGTGGCTCAGGCAGAGCGACGCGCGCGAGGCCTCCCGCGCCGCGGCCAGCGCCGGCAGAAGCAGCGCCACCAGCACCGCGACGATCGCGATGACCACCAGCACCTCGATGAGCGTGAACGCTCGCCGCACCGTTCAGCCTCCCGCCCCGCGCCGCGACTCGGGCGTTCAGTCGATCGTCCGCAGACGTCCGAAGTCGATCATCGGCATCGGCCGCCCGCCCCAGCTCATGCTGGGAAAGTAGACGAAGAACGCCCGCCCGAGCATCAGGTCGCGCGGGACCACGCCCAGCCGCACCGCCATCCCGCGCCGACGCATCAGGTCGTTGACCCACGAGTCGGGCGGGTCCCATAGCCGGGAGTCCTTGCTCTGCGGGCTGTTGTCGCCCAGGACATAGAACTGGTCGGGGCCAAGGCTGACCGTCGTCGAGGGCGCGGTCGCCAGTCCGGGCGACCCGAACTCCGCGGCATGTCCGAACTGCGTGGGCTGGTAGTGCAGGTCACGGTCGAGCGTCAGGCGCCGCAGTGTGACGGGCGCGTCGGAACGCACCTCCCACCGCAGGCGCGCCTCGCGGTACAACTCCGGGTACGCCAGCGGGTTGGCGATCGACCCGGCGTGCGTGGCGAGGATCTCGCCCAGCTCGCGCCCGGTGGCGTGGTAGATCCGCTCCGCCGGCGACCAGTGGTACTCGGCCCAGGCCACGCGACGCCCGTCCACCCGCAGTTCCAGCATCTGGTCGTAGTGCAGGAACTCCAGGTGGAACGCGCCGCCCGGCAGGCGCACGCGCGCCGGCTCGCCCAGCAGCCGCCACGGCTCGGGCGACGCGCCGGGGGCCGGCAGCGGGCGGGAGCGCAGCGACGCGGTGTGCCCCTGCGCATCGCTGACGATCTCCGCGAGCCACTCGTGCCCGCGGGCCGTCAGACGCACGCCCAGGGACCCCTGCGAGAACCCCTCCACCCCCGCGCCGACGCGCACGTCGCTGACGGGAAACACGGCCGTCTGCGAGCGCCCGTCGGGCCGGGGCGGGAAGTCGTTGTAGGCGTAGCGGTCGTTGATCTGGCGCTGCTGCATCCCCATGGCGGGGCTGGCGCTGTCGGTCCACACCGCCTCGCTGCGCCACTCCAGCACGCCCTGCCCCCCGCCGCGGAAGATCATCTCGCCCCGCGCACGCTCCGAGGCGCTCCATCCATCGCCCTGCCACGGCGAGACATACGCCCGCCCGCGCGGCCCGCCGGTGTCGGGGTCCACGGGCTCCATGGTGCTGTCGTGCACGCGCTGCCAGACCGACTCCTGCACGCGCCGTGGCTTGCGCGCGATGCGCCACCCCGGCTGCTCCCACGCGTTCAGTCCCGGCTCGTCGGGCGACGACACCGGGCGCACGAACACGTCGCCGTCCACCAGCGCCACCCGCTCACCGGGCAGCCCGATCAGCCGCTTGATGAAGTTCACCGTCGGCGCTGAGGGGTCCTTGAAAACCACCACGTCGTACCGCGTGGCCTCGTGCAGCGCGTAGATGTACTTGAGCACCATGATCCGGTCGCCCGAGCGCAGCGGCACGTCACGGCGCACCAGCTCCTGGCCGCTCACGCGGTCGTGCACCATGACGGGCATCTCGCGGTAGTAGACGCTCCCGGCGACCCGCACCTCCTCGACGTACTTGCCCGCCGGGTTGGCCAGCGGGCCGCTGCGGCCCTGCACGTCCTCGGGCACCTGGCGCTGCGCGTCGGCGTAGTACCATGGGCCCACCGCCCAGTCCAGCCCGGTGCGGTCGTTGACGATCCGCATATGCGCGCCCAGCAGTGTCGGCGCCATCGACCCCGTCGGGATGATGTACGCCTCCACCACGAACCCGCGGAACACAAACGCCAGTGTGAACGCGATGATCACCGCGATCACCGTGTCCTTGGCCGACTCCTTCGGCAAGGGCCGGGCCTCCGTCTGACCTTCCGGTGTTCCGCTCATGCGCGCTCCCGTCCTGGCTTGGCCGGGCGTGGCCCGGCGAGCCCGCCGCACCGACCCGGTTCAACCGTGTATGTCCCCTCGTCGAGCGAGCGTAGCCGCACCCCTTTGAGAATTCGGCGGCGGGCCTTCCGCTCAGCCGCCGTGCTTCCCGGCGTCGGCACCGCCGCCCGGAACGTCATTCACCGGTGGTGGTACCGATCCGGGATGCACGCGCGGCGTGCCGTCATCCGCATCTCGCGTTGACGAACCTCCGAACGCGCTGGGCGGCACCAGCCCGCCGGCGCGGCGTCGATCCCGATCTTGTGGTCTCTGGTCTCCTGCCCCTCGCCCAGGTCCACGTTCCCCGCCGGACGGGGGCCGGCCACGATCTCCAGGAGTGCCCCGCCCGCCCTCCGGACCCTTGGAACGATCGCGCCCCTCCTCACGCCCTCGCCCACCACCACTTCCTCCTCCTGCACCACCGCCGCTGCCTCGCCCACCGGGAGGTGACTGGCGTGGTGCGCCCCCGTTCGGCCCCGCAGGAGGACGCCCGCCGTCCGTGTCGTCCTCGTCGGGATCGTCGCCGCCGGTGCTCTTCCCCTGCGCAGAGGGGTGTGGGGGGGGGGCGGGCTCGGCGCGCTGCAGCGACTCCACGGGGTAGGCCGCCTGCTCGCCGCTGCCCTCCAGTTCGACGAGCACCAGTTGCGTGAGAATCTGCGTGTCGAGCACGAGGCCGGGCCCGTCGGGCGTCAGCACACGGGTCTTCTTGCGGGGGAGGTTCTTGCGCAGGTCCTCGTAGGTGGTCTCCTCGTAGCGGAGGCAGCACATGAGCCGCCCGCAGCGCCCGCTGATCTTGAGCGGGTCGAGCGTGGCCTTCTGGATCTTGGCGTTCTTCATCGGGACGGGCTTGAGGACCTTGAGGAACTGACGGCAGCAGCAGTGCTGTCCGCACTTCTCGTAGTCGGCCACCAGCCGCGCCTCGTCGCGCGCGCCGACCTGGCGCATCTCGATCCGTGTGCCCAGGTCCTGCGCCAACTCCATCACCACCGCCCGGAAGTCGACCCGCTCCTCCGAGAAGAAGTAGAACGTGATGCGCTCACCGCCCAGCAGCGGCTCGGCCTCGGACACCTTCATCTTCGACGACATGTTCAGGCGCTCGACGACCGCCCGCGCCCGTCGCACCAGGTCCGGTCGCGTCGCCTCCAGCGCGGCCTGCTGGTTCAGGTCCTCCGCCGTCGCCACGCGCAGCACGCGCCCCTCGGTGAAGAACGGGTAGTCCTTCCCGCCCGAGCTCTCGATGTACCGGAGCATGTCGCGCCGTGTTACTGCGTGCCCGCACCCGGCGTTGGGGCAGGTGCTCGTGAGCATCTCCGCCAGTTCCGTGCCCCGGTGCGTCCGCACGACCAGTTTCGAGCCGCACCCGGGCTTGGCCTGCCCGTCGTAGGGATACTCACCGATCAGCCGCATCACCCCGAACCGCACCACCATGCTCCGCGGGGGCTTGAGCCGCTCCTCGTAGATCTTCCGGTCTTCTTCCAGATCGGCCTCGAACTGCGGCAGCGGGTGGATCGGCATGGTCTTCCAGTCGTCAGCAACACACAGCCGCCGCACAGCCACGCCCGGCGCTGGCCGGGTTGGCACGGTGGCGGTCTGTCGTCGGATAGGTTCCAGTTCCGCACGGCCTCCGACCAGCCGCACGGCTCCAAACGCCGCTCACCCTTCACTCGCCCCACACCCCC
>VFQQ010000406.1_pt1 | contig 89345 bp, 80 predicted proteins | sample 3512341 | NCBI WGS metagenome assembly VFQQ01 (sample SAMN10412373, study PRJNA504923) | tailings metagenome | isolation source: Relicate 2 Philex TSF1 revegetated site | place: Philippines: Tuba, Benguet | collected 2017-08-29 | reverse complement strand
GCGTTCTGCGTCGGCGGCGACGTGAACTGGGAGAAAGGCAGTGGCGGCAAGAGCGGCCTCGAGGACCTGAACTTCACCTTCAACCGCCAGATCGTCGAATGCCCGAAGCCGGTGATCGCACGCGTCAGCGGCTACGCCATCGGCGGCGGCCACCATATCGCATACTTCTGCGATTTCACGGTCGCGGCCGACCACTCCATCTTCGGCCAGAACGGCCCGCGCGTCGGCTCGCCGGCGGGTGGCTACATCGTCTCGCATTCGGCCAACGTGCTTGGCCACAAGCGGGCCCGCGAGCTGTGGATGCTGTGCCGCCGCTACACCGCGCAGCAAGCGCTCGACTGGGGGCTGGCCAACTCGGTCGTGCCCAAGGAGAAGCTCGACGAGGAGGTGCGCAAGTTCGCCGACGAGCTGCTTTCTCTCAGCCCGACTTGCCTGCGCATCGTCAAGCGCTCTTTCTACCACCACATGCAGCCAATCATGGGGCGTGACATGAAGGAGCTGATCGAGGAAGTGGCGCCGAAGTACTTCGAGACGGGCGAACAACAGGAAGGCGCCGACGCATTCCTGCAGAAGCGCAAGCCGGACTTCTCGCGCTTCCGCTGAGCCCGCAGGGGCGGCTGAGTCGCAGCACAATGGGGTCCGGGGCTTGAGTAAGCGCGTGGTCGGCGCGCGCACGGCGCCGGTGCGCCCCCCGTCCCAGTCGCGCGGCACGCCCACCAGCGCGCGAACGAACTCCGCTCGCGATGGCCGCCGCCGATGAGGTCGGCTCCCACCTAGCGTTCACCTAGCATGCCACCCGCCCGATCTCCTCGACTGCGCCAGCCGCAAGGTGCGTCCGCGTCTGCAGGCCAGCCCCGGCCAGCTTCCGAGCGCCCTTGTTCGCCATCCGGCGCAGCGCTGCGCGCGATTCGCGGCTGCCTCCACAGGCCAGCGGGATCGCTCGAAAAGAACCTTCGTGCCCCCGGGTCTCCGGCCGCACAGGCGAACGAGTGCAGATTAGATGAATGTTCAACTATCATCTCTTCATCTAATTCCGCAGGAAACCGATGCTTCAGTCTTCGGCCGTCACGCAGGAGTCGTTCGGTACGCTCCTCGGGCAGGTGGCACGGCTTTGGCGCAGTGAGGTCGACCGCAGGCTGGCGGCCTTCGGACTGACCGAGTCGCGCTGGTTGGCCCTGCTGCATCTTTCGCGTACCGGCGGCTCGGCGAGCCAGCGCGAGCTGTCGGAGTGGATGGGGGTGCAGGCAGCGACGCTGGTCCACATCCTCGACGGCCTGGAGGCCGACGGCTTGGTCGAGCGACGCACGGCAAACAACGACCGGCGCAGCAAGTCCTTGCACTTGAGCCGCAAGGCGCGCCCGGTGCTCGTGCGCATAGAGGCGACGGCGGCGGCCGTGCGTTCCGAGATCTTCGCCGGCGTCTCGGAGTCCGATCTGCAGACCTGCCTCGACGTGTTCGAGCAGATCGTCGGGCGCCTGGGCGGCACGGCTCGCGTGGCGCGGCTGGTGGGTGGCCCCCGGGGCGCCCGGTGAACGACGCAACGACTCGCCCGACGGGTCGCTCGGGGCGCATTTATGTCGCGATGCTGGTCGGGCTGGCAATGCTGGGTCTGGGCGGCTGGTGGCTGCACCGCCAGTTGACGCACATCGTCGTAACCGATGCGCGCGTTGCCGCCGACATGGTCGTCGTGAGCAGCCGCTTGCCGGGCCGGGTCACGGCGGTCGAAGTGGCAGAGGGCGACACGGTGCGCAACGGCTCCGTGCTGGTGCGGGTCGACGACCGGGAGACCCGGGCGCAGGCGCGCGAACTTGAGGCCCAACTGGCCGGCGTGCCGCTGCGGCGGGCAGAAATCGATGCCCGCATCGCGCTGGCCGACCGGCAGACGAGAAGCGAGGTCGCGGTACAGCGGGCGAACGTCGAAGCAACCGAGGCCGCGCTGGCCGCGGCGAAGGCGCAACGTGTGCTGGCCGCGGCGGAGTATGAACGCATCGTCGACCTCGTCCGCCAGGGCATGGTCACGCCACTGCGCCAGGACCAGACGCTCGCCGCACTGGAGACGGCGCGCCAGCAGGTGTCCATCGCCGAAGCCAACCTGCAAAGGGCCCATGCCTCCGTCGCGCAGGCGCAGGCGGCGCGCGAAAACCTCCATGTGTTGAGCCGCCAGCGGGCCGAGCTGGGCCCTGAGGAGGAGCGGCTGCGTGCCGTACGGGCACGCGCGCAGTTCGACCTAGAGGACCGGGTGGTCACGATGCCGTTCGACGGTGTGGTCAACCGCCTGTTCGTCGACCGCGGCGAGTACGTCGTCCCCGGCCAGCGGCTGCTGATGGCGCACGATCCGGCGCGCGTACGGGTCGATGCCAACGTAAAGGAGACCGACATCCGCTTCTTCAGGCCTGGCAAGCCGGTCTCGGTGACGGTCGATGCGTTGCCCGGCCGGGTCTTCCAGGGCACGGTCGAGCGCGTCGGGCAGGCCGCCACCAGCGAATTCGCGCTGCTGCCCAACCCGAACCCGAGCGGCAACTTCACGAAGATCACGCAGCGGCTGCCGATACGCGTGGCGGTGCAGCAGATCGACGGTCTGCTGAAGCCCGGCATGATGGTCGAAGTGGGGGCCGCTGCCGATGACTAGCGAGGCCGCCCGGAACGCGATGCCGGCCGCCAGCACCGAGCAGCTGATGGCGCGCTACGGTGCGTCGTACCGGTGGCTGGCCACATTGACCGTGATGGTCGGAACGATCGCCACGGTGCTGTCCTCCACCATCGTCAACGTCGCGCTGCCTGACATGATGGGCGCCTTCGGGATGGGGCAGGACAAGGCGCAGCTGCTGTCCGCCGGCTTCCTGGCGGCAATGACGGCCACCATGCTGCTGAGCGCCTGGATGGTCGACGCCCTCGGGCAGCGCGCCACCTACGTAGCCACGCTGGTGGCGTTCCTCGGCGGCTCGGTGATGGGCGGGCTGGCGCCCTCCGAAGGGGTGCTGGTCCTCGCGCGCATCGTGCAGGGCGCCACGGCCGGCGTGCTGCAGCCCCTGGCCATGCAGGTGATCTTTCGGGTGTTCCCGAGCGACAAGCGCGGCACCGCGATGGGCGTGTACGGCATCGGGGTGGTGCTGGCGCCGGCCTTGGGCCCGGTGCTGGGCGGCCTGTTCGTCGACACCTTCAGTTGGCGCTATGTGTTCTTCATGCCGTTGCCCTTCTGCGTGCTGGGCATCCTGCTGGGGACCGTGTTCCTCCCCGGGCGCGAACAGGTCGGGCCGATGCGGCCCTTCGACTGGATCGGGCTGGGCCTGCTGGCGCTGTTCCTGCTGACCCTGCTCGACGGCCTGACGCATGGGCAGCGGGACGGTTGGGGTTCGGACCGTGTCGCCCTCGCATTCACGGCCGCACTCGCCTGCGGTGGCGCCTTCCTGGCATGGGAGCTGCGCACCGCGGCGCCGATGCTGAACCTGGCGATGTTCGCGAATCGAACCTTCGCCGGCGCGGCGATGGTCTCGTTCATCTTCGGCGCCGGCATCTTCGGCACCACCTACCTGATCCCGCTGTTCGTGCAGATCGTCCAGGGCTACACGGCAACACGCTCGGGCCTGCTGTTGATGCCGGGCGGGCTGGTCATGGGCATCATGTTCCCGCTGGCCGGCCGGCTCACCGACCGCGTGCCCGCCTATGCGACGACGATCATGGCCGGGCTCGGCATCTTCGCCGTCTCGTCGTTCCTGATGGCGGCGGCCGACACCCAGACTTCGTTCTGGCAGTTCGCCTGGTGGGTGGTGCTGGGCCGCATCGGACTGAGCTTCATCATGCCCGGCCTGAGCGCCGGGGCGCTCACGGCGCTGCCCCTGCACCTGATCGGCCAGGGCTCGGGTGCGCTGAACTTTGCCCGTCAGCTGGGCGGAGCCATCGGCGTCAACCTGCTGTCGGTCTACCTCGAGCGGCGCACCCAGCTCCACGTTTCCGGATTCACGGCCACGCAGGACGCCGCCAACGGCACGACGACCGAACTCCTCGGCGGCGTCGGTGGGTTGCTGGTGCAGGCGGGTCTTCCGGCGGCCCAGGCCGCCGCCAGCGCAAGCGCTTATCTCGGCCAGGTGATCCACGCGCAGGCCAACATGCTGGGCTACCGAGACAGCTTCTCCGTCGTCGGCATCATCTTCGTCGCCGGCCTGCTGCCGGCGCTGCTCATGGCTCGCCCTGGCCGCCGCGGTTGAACGCCTTCGGCCGTTGACCTGAAGTACGTGACGCTGGTCGCGGCGTCTGTTCCGACAATGCCGTTGGTGCTCGGCGGTCATGCTCCGTTTGCGGGCAAGCGCGCACGTCGGCGTGCATCCCGGCCGTCGCGACCAGCCTGCCGATCAGTAAACGAAGGGCCTTCCGGTGGAACGGATCATCGTCAGTTCGACATACTTCGAGCCGTTCGGCTGCCCGGGGCCGAAACGCAACTCGAACCCGCCCAGGTCGATGGGTCTTGCTCCGCGCAGCGAACTGCCGAATGAGTCGCGCGTGGGTGATGCCCCGCTGCGGCGCAGCACTTCCGAGAACCCGTGTGCCGCAATGAATCCCGTCATGGCCGCATAGCTCGCATGGTCGCCCTTGCCGGCTGCGGCCATGGCCTGAAGAAAGTCGCGCGAGATCTTCAGCTTCTGATTGAACGGTCCGGGCACGGTTTGGGTCACGATGATGCCGTCGGCAGACTTGCCCAGTTCGCGCAGCAGTTGGTTGGTGTCGGCCACCGACAGCAGCATGATCTGCGTGCTGGGCAGGATTCTTCGCAGGTGGCGCACGAACTCCAGCGTCGCCTTGCCGGCCATCGTGGCGATCACGACCTGGGGTTCGGCGCGCGCGATCGCTTGCGCGCTGTCTTGGGCGTTCGAGGCGTCGGTCTTGACGGCCACGGTGGCCAGCGGCGCCAGCTGACGCTTCTGGAGCGCCTCCTTTGCGCCTTCGAGTGCATCGAGCCCGAAGGCGTTGTCTTGGTAGGCCACGGCAATTCGGCGCCAGCCGATCGTGTACGCATGGTTCACCATGCGCTCGGTCTCGTCGGCGTATGAGGCGATCACGGTTGAAAGGTGCCGATACGGTTCCTTGCGCAAACTGTTGGCGCCCGAGTAGGCGGCAAACAGTGGAACGCCGCGCTCTTCGAGCATCGGCACCACAGCGCGGATGTTCGCCGTTCCCAGGGTGCCGAGAAAGGCGAACGGCTTCCCGTCATTGAGCAGGCCCTTGGTGTTTTCGACCGTGCGCTTGGGATCGTAGCCATCGTCGAGCATCGTGAGGACGATCTTGCGACCGTTCACACCACCGCTGGCATTGACCTGGTCGAGGGCCACTTTCATGCCGGCGGCGAAGTCTGTGCCAATCGCCGCCAGGGGCCCCGACAGTGCGAGGCTGGAAGCGACGTACACGCGGTCGGCCGTCACACCGTCCTCGGCACGGGCGTGTTGCGCCAGGCTTGCCCCGAGCAGCACCGACGCAAGTGCGACCGAGCGGCATGCGAAGGGCCAGAGCCGGTGCTGGACAAACGCCGGGGTGCCCCAGCCGCCGCCGCTTGCAGTTTCACTTGCGCGCATGTGGTGTCCTCTCTGGGCCTGAATCAGGCGTAGTCGACACGGTGCAACACGACTGGATGCAAGCAGCTGGCGCCGCCGCCGCGACCTACTTCAGCAGTTCGTCATCGTGCTCGCCGATGTACGGCGCCGGCCCGGGCCGCGCGGCCGGCGTACGGCTGAAGCGTGGTGCCGGCGAGGGCTGGAGCACGCCCTGGTTCTCGAAGAAGGTGGCGCGCGCGGTGTTGTGCGGATGCGCGGCGGCTTCGGCGGTGGTGAGCACCGGCGCGAAGCAGACATCGGTGTTCTCCATCAGCGCGCACCAGTGCGCCGCGGGCTGGCTGCGGAACAGCGCCGCCAGCCGGGCCTTCAGCGCGGGCCAGGCGGCCGGGTCGCGCTGGCGGCGGAACTCGGGGTCGCCGGTCAGGCCGAGTTTGTCCAGCAGCAGCGTGTAGAACTGCGGCTCAAGCGAGCCGATCGAGATCCACCGGCCGTCGGCGCACTCGTAGGTGTCGTAGAAGTGCGAGCCGCCGTCGAGCAGGTTGCCTTGCCGCTGGTCGCGCCACAGGCCCAACGCGCGCAGTTCGCAGACGATGGAAGTGAGCAGTGCGGCGCCATCAAGCACGGCGGCGTCGACCACCTGGCCATGGCCCGAGGTGCGCGCTTCGAGCACCGCGCAGACGATGCCGAAGGCGAGCATCATGCCGCCGCCGCCCAGGTCACCGACCATCGCCGCCGGCGCGACCGGCCCGCCCTCCTTGCGGCCAATGGTCGCCAGCGCACCCGACAGCGCGATGTAGTTGATGTCGTGGCCGGCGGACTGCGCAAGCGGGCCGTCCTGTCCCCACCCCGTCATGCGCCCGATCACCAGCCGCGGGTTGCGCGCCAGCAGCACGTCGGGGCCGAACCCCAGGCGCTCCAGCACCCCCGGCCGATAGCCTTCGATCACGGCATCGGCGCCGTCGATCATCGCCAGCACCTGTTCGCGGTGCCCGGGATCCTTCAGGTCCACCGCCACCGAGCGCCGCCCGCGGTGCAGCACGCTGCGCCGGCCGGAGGCCAGGAAGCCGGGCGAGCCCCGGTCCTTGCCCTTGTCGGCCTTGCGGTCCAGCCGGATGACTTCGGCGCCCATGTCCGCCAGCATCATGGCGCAGAACGGCCCGGGCCCGATGCCGCCGAACTCGATCACCTTCAGACCCTGCAGTGGACCTGCCATGGCTTCTTCCCTTCTCGTTGGAGTCAACCCAGCCAGCGCTTGCGCCGCCGGTAGTGCTTGACCTCGCGAAAGCTCTTGCGGCCACCTTCGCGGTCCAGGCCGAGGTAGAACTCGCGCACGTCCTCGTTGGCGCTCAGCTCGTCGGCGCGGCCCTCAAGCACGATGCGCCCGCCTTCCATCACGTAGCCGTAGTCGGCGATCTCGAGCGCCACGCGGGTGTTCTGCTCGACGATCAGCAGCGCCAGCCCCTGTTCGCGCAGCCGGTGCAGCACGCCGAACACCTCCTCGATCATGCGCGGCGCCAGGCCCAGCGAGGGCTCGTCGATGACCATCAGCTTGGGCTCGGCCATGATGGCGCGGCCGATCACCAGCATCTGCTGTTCGCCGCCGGAGAGGTAGCCCGCCGTGCGCGTGCGCAACTCGGCCAGCCGCGGGATGGCCTGGTACACGCCGTCGAGCGCGCGGCGCATCGCCGCGGCGCTCGGGAACATGTGGCCGCCGATGATCAGGTTCTGCTCTACCGTCATGTGCGGCAGCACGCGCCGGCCTTCCATCACATGCACGAGGCCGCCGCGCACGATGTTGGCCGTGTCGTGCCCGCGGATGGCCCGGCCTTCGAAGGCGATGCTGCCGCCCGAGACGCGCCCGTCGTCGGAGTCGATGACGCCGGAGATGGCCTTGAGCGTGGTGCTCTTGCCGGCACCGTTGGCACCGAGCAGCGCGACGCAGCCGCCCGGCGCGACCTTCAGCGAAACACCCTTGAGCGCGAGGATCACATCCGCGTACAGCACCTCGACGTTGAGCAGTTCCAGCATCGGCGCGCCGACGGCCGCGGCCGGCCCTGCGGCAGCACGCTGGTGCTGCAGTCGTGCCGCCTCGACCGCCGCCGATTCGCTCACCTCGGCCACCGGGTCACCACTTCGGGATCGCCGGCACGGGCGCATCCGCGGCCACGCGGGTGACCTTGCCGTCTTTGAGCGTGGCCACGTTGACCTTGGCCGTCCCGGTGGGGAAGGGGTTCTCGGGCTTGAAGTCCACCCCGGGCAGGACGCCCATCAGATCCGCGCCGGTGAAATTGGTCGCCGTCAGCGCCGCGTACACCGATTCGCCGGTCACGCCGCCGGCGCCCTTGGCCTTGACGGCCGTCTCGACCGCGCGGACCGCGACGATGGCCTGCCCCAGGCCGAGCATCGTCATCGAGTTCCAGTTCGACTTGAGGCCGTACCTGGCCTGCAACATCGTGTAGAACTTGCGCGCCGGCGTGTCGTCCTCGCTGGCGTCGGCGATCGCTCCGACCTCGTAGTCGCCGGCGAAGCCGTTCGGGTTGCCGAGCGCCTTCGACGAGCCGAGCAGGCCGTTGTGCAGCGAGAGCATGATCGGAATGTCCTTGCCCAGCGCCTGCAGTGCGCGCTTGGTGGCGACGGCCTGCGCGGTGTTGGTCTGGATCACGATCACGTCGGTGCCGGCGTTGGCGAGGCGGCGCACCTGCAGCGTCAGGTCAGTGGGCTGCACCTCGGTCCAGATGGCCTCGACGAAGGTCGCCTTGTCCGGGTTGGCCTTGGCGTAGGCCTGCAGGCCCTTGGCCATGTCGGCATAGGCGGGCGTCGCTTCCGAGGTGATGATGGCCACCTTGACCGCACGCTTGCCATCGAGCTTGGCGCTGCGGAACCACTCGATGAAGCCGGCGGCTTCGTGAGGATAGGTCGGCCGCACGTTCAGCGCCCACTGGCCTGGCTTCCAGCCGAAGCCGTAGGCGGCGGTACCGAACAGCATCGGCACCTTGTCCTCGGGCAGGCGCTGCTGCAGCGCCGCAGCGTCGGGGCCGCCCAGGCCGAGCACCAGCGCGGGCCTCAGCTCGGCCTTGATGCCGGGCCACAGGCTCGCCGTCTGTGCGACGTCGTAGCGTGTGTCGTAGGTCTTGATGGCGATGCGCACGTTCATCTTCTCGCCGACCTCCTTGTTCCACCAGTCGACGACCGCAAGCCGGCCGCCCTGCATGTCGTTCATCACGTTGGCGTAGGGCCCGGCGAAGTCCGCCAGGGCCGCGATGTTCACCGTGGTCTGCGCGGAAGCGGTCGCGCCGAGCGCGAGCCCGGCGGCCAGCACGAGGCCGTTCGAGAACAGGTGGCGTCGAATCATGAAGGTCTCCTCGGTGGAACCGCGCCGCGAGCGGCGCGGGTGGTTGACGGGATCAGTGCGGGAAGGGCCACAGCCGGTAGGTGGCCTTGAAGGTGTTCCAGCGATGCATCAGGCCCTTGGGTTCCAGCAGCAGGAAGCCGGTGATCACCAGGCCCAGGAACACGTTCATGCTTGCGAACACCAAGTCGGTGCCGAGCACGGGGAAGCGCTCGATCAGGCCGGGCCCGAGGCTGGTGATCGACTCCTGCACGGCGCGGATGACGACGGTTCCGACGAGCGCGCCGACGATCGAGCCGAGCCCGCCGACGATCATCATCGCGATGAACCAGATCGAATTGAACAGCGTGAACTGGTCCACCGAGACGAAGCGGATCTGGTAGGCCCACAGCGCGCCGCCGATGCCGGCATAGAACGCCCCGATCACGAAGGCTCGCGCCTTGGTGCCGGCGACGTCGATGCCCATCATGCCAGCGGCCACGTCGTCGTCGCGCACGGCCTCGAAGGCCCGGCCGTGCCGGCTGCGCACGATGCCGAAGGCACCCGCCACCATCACGACGGCGGCCACGAGGAACAGGAAGTACAGCGAGCGGTCGGTGTCGAACACCAAGCCACCCAGCTTGGCTGGCTGCAGGCTGAAACCGTTGACGCCGCCGAGCCAGGAAGAGGGCAGGTTGAGCACCACGAACACGAACAGGAACTGGGCCGCAATGGTCGTGAGGGCGAGGTAGAAGCCCTTGATCCGGGATGCCGTCAACCCGAAGGCCCATCCAGCGGATGCCGCGATCAGCCCACCCACCGGCACCGCCACCCAGAATGGCAGGCCGAGCTTGACCTCCATCGCGCTCGCGCCGTAGGCGCCCACGCCCATGAAGGCCGCCTGGCCGAGGTTGATCTGCCCGGCGTACCCGGTGGTGATCTGCAGCCCGACGACGACGATGGCGGTGACGAGCATCAGGTTGGCCACCGCCACCAGGCGGGGCGAAGCGAACCAGGGAAAGACCAGCAGGGCCGCGGCGAACACGGCCAGCGCGAGCCATTGCGCCCGCGTGCGCACGAGTGCGCTGTCCTGCTCGTAGCGCGTGAAGAAGATGCCGGACGGATCCATCGCAATCGAACTCTCTGTCTCAGACCCGCTCGATGCGCTTCCAGCCGAACATCCCGTTGGGACGCACAGCCAGCACGACGAGCATGAAGATGTAGGGCACCACCGAGGCGGCGTTGCCGCCGATCAGCGGGTCGATGTAGGCCGAGGTCAGCCCCTGCACGACGCCGACGATCACGCCGGCCAGCAGCAGCCCGCGGATCGACTCGAGCCCGGCGAGCAGGGCCACCGGCAGCGCGGCGAAGCCGATCTCCGACGACAGGAAGGTCAGCGACTTGCCGCTCAGGTAGACGATGGACGAGATCACCGACAGCACGCCGCCCAGCGCCCAGGCGAAGGCAATGGAGCGGCGCACGCTGATGCCCATGGCCAGCGCGATCTGGTGGTCCTCGGCCACGGCCGACATCGCAAGCCCCGTGCGGCTGCGGTTGAAGAACCAGTGCAGGCCGAGCGCGAAGACCACCGCCACCACGCCGGCCGCGGCCAGCGAACGCGGCACGATCATCTCGCCGATGATCAGCGGCGCGAGCGGGATGAGCGCCGGGAAGGCGCGTTCCTGCGGCCCCCAGATCACCAGCACCAGGCCGCGCGTGAGGATGAGCAGGCCGATGGTGACCATGATCATCGAGAACACCGATTCGCCGATCAGGCGGCGGAAGAACAGCCGCTCGATCGCCAGGCCGATGAGCACCGCGATGGCCAGCGCCGCGGCGATGCCCACAGCAGGATGCAGGCCGCGCGAGGCCACCGCCCACCAGACGAGAAAGGCGCCGAGCACCAGCATCTCCCCGGTGGCCATGTTGAACACCTTGCTGGCGCGGTAGATGACGACGAAGCCCATGGCCACCAGCGCATAGAGCAGGCCGAGGAGGGCGCCGTTGATGGCGTAGTTGAGGAACTCGATGATCATGTCTTGCCCGCGTTGTTCACGTCGGTGCCGACCACCTTGGCACGCAGCACGCCCTGGCGGCCGTCCTGGTAGGTGACGGCGATCTGGCAGTCGATGTCGGTGTCACCCGCGTAGAGCCCGTCGATCAGAACGCGGTAGCGCTGCTCGAGGAACTCGCGGCGCAGCTTGCGCGTGCGGGTGAGCTCGCCTTCGTCGGCGTCCAGTTCCTTGGGAAAGTTGGCGAAGCGCACCACGCGCGAGCCTTCGGGCAGGAAGGTGTTGATGCGGGCGATCTCGTCGCGCACCACGGCGCGGATCTCCGGCCGCTGCGACAGGTCGGTGAAAGTCGAGAACGCGATGCGCCGTTCCTCGGCCCAGCGCGAGGCCACGCCCATGTCGATGTTGACCAGCGCGCCCACCCACGGCCGCGTCGCGTCGCCCAGCACCATCACGTCCTTGATGAAGGGCGAGAAGCGCAGCCGCGTCTCGATAAATTGCGGCGGATAGGCGTGCCCGCCAGCCAGCTTGACCAGATGCTCGACGCGGTCGAGGAAGACGATCTCGCCGCGTTCGGTGGTGCGCACCGCGTCGCCGCTGGCGAACCAGCCGTCGCGGTCGAGCGCGGCCGTCTTCTCCGGCTTGTTCCAGTAGCCGAGGAAACCGGTGCCGCCGCGCAGCAGCAGTTCGCCGCTGGCGTCGACCCTGGATTCCAGCGCCGCGCCGAAACCCGGCGCCACCGTCAAGAGCGGCCCGACGGTTTCCAGGTCGTAGCGCTCGCCGCGGTGGCCGGCGATGAGGCCGAACTCCGAGCAGCCGTAGATGTTGCGCAGCGGCACGCCCAGCGCATGGAACAGGCGGAAGACGTCGGGCGCCATCGCGGTGCCGCCGGAAACCGCGATGCGCGAGCGCAGGAAGCCGAACTGGTCGCGCACCGCGTGCAAGGTCAGCAGCTCGGCCAGCGGCAGCAGCAGCCGTGCCGCCAGCGGCGCCTCGCGGCCTTCGAGCCGCGCCACGCGCACCGCGTGGCCGATGCGCACGCTCCAGCGGTACAGCGCACGCGGCAGCCGGCCAGCGTGCAGCATGCGCGCCTCGATCGCCGCGGCGATGCTCTCCCACTGCCGCGGCCCGAACAGCACCATGTGCGGCGACAGCTCGCGGATGTTGGGCAGCACCTGGTCCGGGCCCTCAGGGAAGTTCACCACCAGCGGCAGCATCAGCCCGAGCGTGACGCCCAGCAGCTGCTCGGTGATCCAGGCCAGTGGCGTGTACGACAGGTACTCCATGCCGGGTTCGAGCGGCAGGGCGCTGAGCATGCGGCTGGCGTTGTCCACCAGCCAGCGGTGGCTCACCATCACCCCCTTGGGCTTGCTGGTGGTGCCCGAGGTGTACGTCAGCAGCGCCAGATCGTCGACGCTGCCGGACTGGACGATCTCTGCAAACCGCTCGGGGTGACGCTCGTGTTCCTTGCGGCCATTGGCGCACAGGGGCCCGAAAGCCTGCAGCAGGTCGTGGCGGTACGACCACATGCCCGAGTCGTCCCAGTAGGCGATGCCGCACAGCCCGGGGAGCTTGTCCGCGAGGGCCAGGGCCTTGTCGACCTGCTCCTGATCCTGCGCGAAGATGAACCGCGCCTGCGAGTCCTCGCACAGATAGAGCAGTTCGTCGGTCGTGGCGTCGGGATAGACCGACACGGTCTTCGCGCCCAGCGACTGCGCGGCGAACAGCGCCCAGAAATGCTCGGGCTCGTTCTCACCGATGACCACTGCGGTGTCGCCGCGCTGCAGGCCGAGCGCCGCTGCTCCGAGCGCGAGCGCACGCACGGCTTCGAGCACGTCCGCCCACGTGTGGCAACGCCAGATGCCCTTGCGCTTGACGCGCTGGGCGAGTTGCTGCGGGCGAGTGCGGGCATGGGCCAGCAGCATCTGAGGCAGCGTCTGTGCCTGGGAGACGGCCGCCACGCGCTCGGCGGACCGCGGTGCCGTAGGCGCCGCCGCGGTGCCCGGGGCCTGCTTCAGGGTGGCTTGCGGATGGTTCACGCGGCTGCCCCGAGATAGGCCTGGATCACCGCCGGGTCGGCCTGCACCTGGGCAGGCGTGCCGTCGGCGATCTTGCGCCCGAAGTCGAGCACGGCGACGCGGTCGGCCAGATCCATCACCACGCCCATGTCGTGCTCGACCAGCACCACGGGAATGTGGCGGGCCTCGCGCACGTCGATGACGAAGCGGGCGAGGTCTTCCTTCTCCTCGGTGTTCATGCCGGCCATCGGCTCGTCCATCAGCAGCACCTTGGGCTCCATCGCCAGCGCCCGGCCCAGGTCCACGCGCTTGCGCAGGCCGTAGCCCAGCGAGCCGACCGGCTGGTGGCGGATGTTCTCGATCTCCAGGAACTCGACGATGTCCTCAGCCACTGCGCGGTGGCGCGCTTCCTCGCGCCGGGTCCAGGGGAAGTAGACGAAGGCCTGGGCGAGACCGCCGCGCATGCGCGCGTGGCGGCCGATCAGGATGTTGTCGAGCACGGTCATGTGCGGGAACAGGTGCGTGCCCTGGAACGTGCGCACGATGCCGTCGCGGGCGATCTCGTGCACCGGCCGCCCGAGCAGGTCGCGGCCCTCGTAGGCGAGCCGCCCCTGCTGCGGCCGGTAGAAGCCGCTGAGCACGTTCAGCAGCGAGCTCTTGCCGGCGCCGTTGGGTCCGATCACAGCAAGCATCTCGTCGGCGCGCACCTCGATGTCGACGTCGGACAGCGCCGTCACGCCGCCGAAGCGCAAGGTCACGGCTTCGGCCCGCAGCACCGGTGGGGCGGCGCCAGGGGACGTACTGGATGGCTGCGCCACGGTCAGGAAAACGCGTTGAGGCCGGTCAGCGCCCGACCGATGATCAGCTTCTGGATCTCGGTGGTGCCATCGGGGATGGTCATCATGCGGGCGTTGCGGAACAGCAGCTCGACGCCGAAGTCCTTGGTGATGCCGTTGCCGCCGTGGATCTGCACCGCCTTGGAGGCCACGTCCACCGCGATCTCGGTGGCGTAGCACTTGGCCATCGCGCTCTCGACCTCGCTGCGCACGCCGTGGTCGATGAGGTTGAAGGCGCGATAGACCAGCAGCCGAGCGGCGTCGAGCTGGATCGCCGCGTCGGCAAGCATGCCCTGAATGAGCTGGTGCTGGCCGATCGGCTTGCCGTGCTGGCGGCGCTCCTTGGCGTAGGCGACGGCCTTGTTCAGCGCCGCCTGCGCGATGCCCACCGACGTGAGGCCGACCATCGGCCGTGCCTTCTCGAACAGCACCAGCGTGTTTTTCAGCCCGGTGCCGGCCTGGATCATCATGTTGCCGGCCGGCACACGCACGTTGTCGAAGAACAGCTGCGCGGTGGAGGTGCTGTTCAGGCCGAGCTTGTCGATGTTGCGGCTCTCGTAGCCGTGTTCCTGCCGGTCGACCAGGATCATCGACAGGCCGCGGGCGCCGTCGTCCGAGGTGCGCACGATGACCATGCAGAAGTCGGAGTAGTGGCCGTTGGAGATCCAGGTCTTCTCGCCGTTGACGATGAAGTGGTCCCCATCGGCCTTGGCGCGGCAGCTGACCTCGGCGACGTTGGAGCCCACGCCCGGCTCGCTGATGCCGCTGCAGGCGATGATCTCGGCGCGCACCATGCGCGGCAGGTACTTCTGCCGCATCGCATCGTTGCTGCAGACCTCGAGCGAGTAGGCGCCGAGCTGCTGGATCAGCAGCGAGATCGCCACGTCGCCCGAGACGCGGGCGAGCTGGTCGTACATCATCGCGTAGGTCAGCCACGGCATGCCCATGCCGCCGTTCGCTTCCGAGATCAGGCCGTTGCCGCCCATGCCGTAGGGGAGCATCATCTGGAAGATCTCCAGCATGCGCTCCTTCTCGATCAGCTTATCGGGCTGGTAGCGGCGCACGATGGGTTCGAGCTTGGTCTCGAGAAAGCGGTTGAAGCCCTCGACGGCGAGGCGCTGTTCGTCGGTCGGCAGGAAGTTCATCGGCAGCTCGGTCCTTCTGTGCGGTCGGCGGTGCGGGGCTCAGCGCGCGCTCATGCGCGCGCCGGCATCGATGTGCAGGCAGGTGGCGTTGATGTAGGCGTTCTCGATCACGCTGCGCACCAACTGCGCCAGCTCCGCGGGAGACCCCATGCGTCGGGGGAACAGGATCATCCGGTCGACGATCGCCTGGGCCACCTTCGTGGGCAGGCCGGCCACCATGGGCGTGTCGAACAGCCCCGGCGCCACCGCCACGCAGCGGATGCCGTGGTCGGCCAGGTCGCGTGCCACGGGCAAGGTCAGGCCGATGACGCCGGCCTTGCTGGCGGCATACGCCGCCTGCCCCATCTGCCCGTCCTGCGCGGCAGCCGAGGAGAGGTTGACGATCACGCCGCGCTCGCCGTCTTCGGGTTCGTTGCGTGTCATCGCCACCGCGGCCAGGCGCAGCACGTTGAAGGTGCCGGTCAGGTTGACCGCGATGACCTTGTCCCAGAGGGCCAGCGGGAAGGGCTTGCCATCGGCCACGGTCTTGGCGGCGTCGGGCACGCCGGCGCAGTTCACGCAGATGTGCACGGCACCGAAGTGACTGAGCGCGCGGTCGACGCCCGCCTGGACCTGAGCCTCGCTGGTCACGTCCACCGGCACGAACAGCGCCGCGTCGCCCAGCTCTGCGGCCACGGCGGTGCCGCGGTCGGCATCGCGGTCGAACAGCACCACGCGGGCGCCAGCGGCCAGCAGCGCCTCGGCGACGGCACGCCCCAGCCCGGACGCGGCGCCGGTGACGATCGCGACCTTGCCTGAAGGATTCATGCTGCGCCCTCCATCACCGGCCGAGGATGGTGATGGCGCAAACGGCTTCCTCGATGCCGTACAGGCCGCCGCCGTTCTCGGCCATGGCCAGCCGGGCGCCCTGCACCTGGCGCGCGCCGGCCTCGCCGCGCAGCTGCGTGACGAGTTCGTGTAACTGGCCGATGCCGGTGGCGCCGATCGGGTGGCCCTTGGATTCCAGCCCGCCGGAGGTGTTGATCGGGATGCGCCCGCCGATCGTGGTGGCGCCGCTTTCGGCCAGTGCGCCGCCGGCGCCGAACTCGCAGAAGCCCAGGTTCTCCGACTGCACGATCTCGCCAATGGCCGTGGCGTCATGCACCTCGGCCACCGAGATGTCCTGCGGCGCCACGCCGGCGCGCTCGTAGGCGAGCTTGGCCGCCTTGGCGGTGATGTGCTGGCCGACATCTTCGGGCTTGCGCGTGGTGCCGGTGGCCACCACCGAGGCAAGCACGCGCATCGCGCGGCGCCGGTCGGCCAGCCGTGCCAGCGCCGCCTCGGAGCAGACGATCGCGGCTGCGGCGCCGTCGCTGATCGGGGCGCACATCGGCAGCGTCAGCGGGTAGGTGATCGGTGGCGCGCCGAGCACCTGCTCGACGGTGTAGGTGTTGCGGTACTGCGCCAGCGGGTTGTGCGCCGAGTGGCCGTGGTTCTTGGCCGCCACGGCGGCGAACTGCCGCTGCGTCGTGCCGAACTCGCGCATGTGGAAGCGCCCGAACGCGGCGTAGATGTCCATGAACAGGCTGTACGGCGCCTTCGAGGTGCTGCCCTCGGGCGGCGCGATGCCGCGACCCATCGCCAGCAGCGTGGTCTTGTTGCCCTCGACGTCCTGCAAGTCCCAGGCGCCGTCGAAGACGCTGAACATCCTGGCCTTGTCGGTGCAGAACATCTTCTCGGCGCCGACCGCCAGCGCCACGTCGACCTCGCCCGAGCGCACCGCCTGCACCGCCAAGTTGAATGCGGAGCTGGCGCTGGCACAGGCGTTCTCGAGGTTGTAGACGGGGATGCCCTCGATGCCCAGCGGGCGCAGCGCGATCTGCCCGCGCACCATGGTCTGCCCCTCCAGCACGCCCTGCGTGGCGTTGGAGAAGTAGGCGGCCTGGATGTCGGCAACGGCAAGGCCGGCGTCGGCGAGAGCGGCGTTCACCGCATCGGCGGTGAGCTGCTTGATGCTGCGGTCGAGGAACTTGCCGGTCGGCGTCATGCCGATGCCGGCCACGTAGGCGGGTGGAAGTGAGGTCGCGGTCAAGGGGCGCTCCATTGCAGGTTTCAGTAACCCTTGAACTCGGGCTTGCGTTTGCCGACGAAGGCCGCCAGGCCCTCGCGGATGTCGTGCGAGTGACGGTGTGCATCCAGCACCAGTCGCTCCAGGCGCAGGGCGGTGGCTTGCGGTTGTTCCAACCCGTCGGCCACAGCCTGCTTCATGCGGCGCAGCACGAGCGGGCTCTTGGCGGCGAGGCGGGCGGCCAGCTTCTCGACCTCGGCGGTGAGTTCGGCGTCGGGCACGACCCGGTTGACCAGCCCGAGCGATACCAACTCGGCCGCCGGCAAGGTGTCGCCGGTGAACAGCAGGTACTTGGCCGCCGTCGGCCCGATGCGCCGCGGCAGCACGGCGGCGCCGCCCGCGCCGGGGAAGACACCGAAGTTGGCGTGCGCGTCGCCGATGCGTGCGCTCTCGGCGGCGACGATTAGGTCACAGGCCATCGCCAGTTCCAAGCCGCCGGCCATGGTCAATCCGTTGAGAGCGGCGATCGTCGGCTTGGGCAAGGCGCGCAGCCGGTCGATCATGCCGGCCACGCGATCGAGGAAGGCATTCAGCGGATCCTCGGCGTCCGGCGCGGCGGTACCGCCCTCGAACACGCCTTTGAGGTCGGCGCCCGCGCAGAAGGCCTTGCCGGCGCCGGTGAGCACGACGACACGCACATCGCGGTCGCGCGCGATGCGGTCGATGGCGTCGGCCAGTTCGTCGCACAGCGCTTCCGACAGCGCGTTTATCGCCTCGGGCCGGTTCAGCGTGAGCCAAACCGTCTCAGCCCGCCGCTCATAGCGGAGTGCGGAACTCGAATCCAAGACTGTCTCCTGCCGTACGGCGGCGTTATGAGTGGCGCCTGAGGAGCGCCACGAATCTGTCGGGAAGCGTATAGTCACGTTGTAAACCTGTCAAGCGTTCGGTAGACTCGGATCGACACGATCCAACTCAGGCGTTGCCCGCGCAAGTGGGTGTGTGCGAATCAAGACCCGATGCGAAGCGAAGCCCAGCCCATGACCGTGGCCGACCTGTTGCGCAAGCAGGCGACCATGCGGTCCGACGCGCCCGCGCTGCAGGATGCGCAGGGCGTGCTGAGCTTCGCCGAACTGGAGCGCTGGGCCAGCCGCATCGCGCAAGCGTTGCTGGCCAGCGGCGTCCAAGCCGGTGAGCGCATCGCGGTGCTGGCCGAGAACCGCCGCGAATACTTCGGGCTGCAGCTGGCTGCCGCGAAGATCGGTGCCATCGTCGCCTGCCTGAACTGGCGGCTGGCCGATGCCGAGGCGGCGCACTGCCTGCGCCTCGTGTCGCCGCGCCTGGTGTTTGTGTCGACGCGGTATGCCGACGTGCTGGTGCGCATCGGTTGGTCCGACTGCCCGGTGATCGGGCTCGATGCCGAGTTCGACGGCTTCGTGGCCAACGGCATCGAGGCGGACCCATTGCTCGAGGTCGACGCCGAGCAGGGCCTGGTGATCCTCTATACCAGCGGCACCACCGGCCTTCCCAAGGGGGCCGTGATCAGCCAGCGTGCGATGGTGGCGCGGGCGATGTGCTTCGCCGCCGAGTACGGCATCACCGCGGAACACGCCTACGTCGCCTGGAGCCCGCTTTTCCACATGGCAGCGACCGACTTCAGCCTGGCCACGCTGATGATCGGCGGCAAGGTCATCGTGCAGGACGGACTCGACGTCGACCGCCTGTGCGCCACGCTCGAGCGCGAGACGATCGGCTGGCTGGTCGCGATGCCGGGGATGATCGACGTGCTGATCGAGGGGCTGCAGCGCAACCGCACGCGGCCGCGCGGCGTGCGGCTGGTCGGCGCGATGGCCGACCTGGTGCCGGCCCAGCAGATCGCCGAACTCACCGGGCTGCTCGACGCGCCCTATATCAACAGCTTCGGCGCCACCGAGACCGGCCTGGCGCCGGCCTCCGCCGCGCTGCTCGCACCCGGCGTGGTGCCGACGAGCCTGGCCAAGCTCGAGTCGGCCTTCTGCCGCGTGCGCCTCGTCGACACCGACGACCGCGACGTGCCCGCCGGCACCCCGGGCGAAGCGGCGCTGCGCGGGCCCACGCTGTTCTCGGGCTACTGGAACGCCCCCGAGGCCAACGCGAAGGATTTCCGCGGCGGCTGGTTCCACATGGGCGACCTGTTCGTGCGCCACGCTGACGGCACGCTCGACTTCGTCGACCGCGCCAAGTACCTGATCAAGTCGGGCGGCGAGAACATCTACCCGGCCGAGATCGAGCGCGTGCTGCTGGCGCAGCCCGAGGTCGCCGACGCCGCCGTGGTGCGGCGGCGCGACGCGCGCTGGGGCGAGGTGCCGGTGGCCTTCGTCGCGTTGCGGCCCGGTGCCGGCCTCGACGGCGAAGCACTTGCCTCTGCCTGCCGCGCCGCGCTGGCCGGCTACAAGGTTCCGAAGGAATTCCGCATCGTCGACGTCGCGTCGTTCCCGCGCAGCAGCACGGGGAAGATCCAGCGCCACGAGATCGAGCGCCAGTGGCTGTGAGCCCGAGCGCGCGCCTGTCCCGTTCACCCATCGTCCATTCACAGGAGACCCAGATGAGCCAGAGCCAGAAAGTCGTCGTCGCCGGCGTCGGCATGATCCCCTTCGCCAAGCCCGGCGCCAGCGAGCCCTACCACGTGATGGGCGAGAAGGCCACGCGCCAGGCGCTGCAGGACGCGGGTGTCGACTACCGCGCCATCGAGCAGGCCTTCGTGGGCTACGTGTACGGCGACTCCACCTGCGGCCAGCGCGCGCTGTATCCGGTGGGCATGACGGGGATCCCGATCCTCAACGTCAACAACAACTGCTCGACCGGCTCGTCGGCCCTGTACCTCGCCCGGCAGGCCGTGCAGTCGGGTGCGGCCGAGTGCGTGCTGGCGCTGGGCTTCGAGCAGATGCAGCCGGGGGCGATCAAGGCCGCGTTCCCCGACCGGCCGACGCCGTTCGAGCAGTTCGACCACGTCACCGACGAGCTGGTCGGGCACCCCGAGATTCCGCTGGCGCTGCGCTACTTCGGCGGCGCCGGCAAGGCCCACATGGACAAGTACGGCACCAAGCTCGAGACCTTTGCCGCCATCCGCGCCAAGGCCAGCCGCCATGCCGTGAACAACCCGCTGGCGCTGTTCCGCAAGGAAGTCTCCGTCGACGACGTGATGGCCTCGCCGGTGATGTGGGAGGGCGTGATGACGCGCCTCATGGCCTGCCCGCCCACCTGCGGCGCGGCCGCCGCGGTGGTCTGCTCCGAGGCCTATGCCAAGAAGCACGGCATCTCCACCAAGGTGCGCATCGCGGCGCAGGCGATGACGACCGACTACCCCAGCACCTTCGAGGCCCAGGACATGATGCGCGTGGTCGGCTTTGACATGGCCAAGGAGGCCAGCCGCAAGGTCTACGAGTCGGCCGGCATCGGGCCGAAGGAGGTTGATGTTGTCGAACTGCACGACTGCTTCGCGCAGAACGAGCTCATCACCTACGAGAGCCTGGGCCTTTGCCCGGAAGGCGGCGCCGAGAAGTTTGTGCTCGACGGCGACAACACCTACGGCGGCAAGGTCGTCACCAATCCGTCGGGCGGCCTGCTGTCCAAGGGCCATCCGCTGGGCGCAACGGGCCTGGCGCAGTGCTACGAGCTGACCCACCAGCTGCGCGCCACGGCAGAGCAGCGACAGGTGAAGGGCGCACGCACCGCGCTGCAGCACAACCTGGGACTCGGCGGCGCCTGCGTCGTGACCCTGTACCAAGCGGCTTGAGAAAAGGGCCCCAGCCATGATCGACAAGAAACACATCGGCTATGCGCCGCCGCCCACGCTGTGGACGGTGGAGAAGGGGCGCATCGCCTTCTTCGCCAAGGTGCTCGGTCTGACCGACCCCATCCACACCGACGAGGCGGCGGCCAAGGCCGCGGGCTATCGCGGCATCGTCGCGCCGCCCACCTTCTACTTCGGCGCCGAGAGCGATGCGGGCGTGTCGATGAAGATGATCCAGGCCTTCGACATCGACCTGGGCAAGGTGCTGCACGGCGAGCAGCGCTTCGAGTACCACGCCCCCGTGTGCGCCGGCGACACGCTGCGCATCGAGACCAAGGTCACCGACATCTACGACAAGAAGGGCGGCCTGCTCGAGTTCGTGGTGCGCGAGTCCAAGGTCACCAACCAGCTCGGCGAGCACGTGGCCGACATGCGCGGCGTCATCGTCGTGCGCCACGGCTGAGGCGCGAAAGGACACGCTGATGAAATTCGATCCCAAGAACGTGAACGTGGGCGACGCGATGCCCACGCTGGAACTGCCGCCGATCACGCGCACCACGCTGGCCCTCTTCGCTGGCGCGTCGGGCGACCACAACCCGATCCACATCGACCTTGACTTCGCCCGCAAGGCAGGCATGAAGGACGTGTTCGCGCACGGCATGCTGTCGATGGCCTACCTCGCACGCGCACTCACCCAATGGGTGCCGCAGAGCCGCCTGCTGAGCTACGGCGTGCGCTTCGCCGCCATCACGCAGGTTGCCGACCGCGTGCAGTGCAGCGGCAAGGTGGTCGAGAAGCTCGAATACCGCGGCCGCCCCTGCGCGCGCATCGAGCTGACCGCCTCGCGCAACGGCGAGCAGGTCACGCTGAGCGGCGACGCGATCGTGGCCCTGGACTGATTTCTCTTTCACAACCAACCGCATTCGGAGAGAGACCCATGAAGAAGCTCGAGGGCAAAGTGGCCATCGTTTCCGGCTCCGGCCGGGGCATCGGCCGCGCCATCGCGATGAAGCTGGCCAGCGAAGGCGCCAAGGTCGTCGTCAATGACCTCGACGCCGGCCCGGCCGACGAGACCGTGGCCGCCATCAAGGCGGCCGGCGGGCAGGCCCTGGCCTGCGCCGGCAGCGTTACCGCCGATGGATTCGCCGACAAGTTCGTCAAGACCGCCATCGACGGTTTCGGCGGCCTGGACATCATCGTCAACAACGCCGGCTACACCTGGGACAACGTGATCCAGAAGATGACCGACGAACAGTGGCATGCCATCCTGGACGTGCACCTGACGGCGCCGTTCAAGATCCTGCGCGCGGCGGCCGACTTCATCCGCCACCAGTCCAAGGTCGAGGCCGATGCCGGCCAGGAGGTGTTCCGCAAGGTGGTCAACATCTCGTCGGTGGCCGGCACCGGCGGCAACGCCGGCCAGGCCAACTACTCGGCCGGCAAGGCCGGCATCATCGGCCTGACCAAGGCGCTGTCCAAGGAATGGGGCCGCTACAAGGTCAACGTCAACGCCGTGGCCTTCGGCCTCATCAAGACCCGGCTCACCGAGGCCACCGCCGGCAGCAACGCGTCGATCGACGTCGAAGGCCGCCAGATCAAGGTGGGCGTCAACCCGGACCTGATGGCGATGATGGAGCGCAGCATTCCGCTGGGCCGGGGCGGCACGCCCGAGGAGGCCGCCGGCTCGGTGTACCTGCTGTGCACGCCGGAGTCCAACTACGTGAGTGGGCAGGTGCTGATCTGCGGCGGCGGGGTTTCGATCTGAGCGACCCCAGGGCCGGGCTGCGCCCAGCATTCGCATGGGCCGGCCCGCCCCGGCTCGCGCACGCCGGTGCATGAAGGATTTTGCACACCATGAATCTGAACTTCAGTGACGAGGACCGCGCCTTCCAGCGCGGCGTGCGCGACTGGTTCGCGGCCAACACCCCGGATGCCTTGCGACGCAAGGTCGCCCGCGGGCAGATGCTGAACCGCGACGAGATCGTGCACTGGCAGCGCCGTCTCGACGGGCAGGGCTATCTGGTCGTCGGCTGGCCCAAGGAGCACGGCGGGCCCGGGTGGACGCCGACGCAGCGCTACCTGTACGACCTGGAGCGCGCGGCGGCCAACGCGCCGGTGGGCCTGTCGATGGGCGTGATCATGCTCGGGCCGGTGCTGATGGCCTTCGGCAGCGACGCGCAGAAGGCGCGCTACCTGCCGCGCATCCGGCGTTGCGAGGACTGGTGGTGCCAGGGCTACTCCGAGCCCGGCGCCGGCTCCGACCTGGCCAGCCTGGCGACGAGCGCGGTGGCCGACGGCGACGACTTCCTGATCAACGGCTCCAAGATCTGGACCACCTATGCCCACTGGGCCACCCACATGTTCTGCCTGGTGCGCACCGCCAGCACCGGCAAGAAGCAGGAGGGCATCTCGTTCCTGCTGATCGAGATGGACCGCCCGGGCATCGAGGTGCGCCCGATCGTCTCGATCGACGGCGAGCACCACCTGAACCAGGTGTTCTTCACCGACCTGCGCGTGCCGCGCAGCAACCTGGTGGGGCAGGAAGGGCAGGGCTGGGAGATCGCCAAGTACCTGTTGACCCACGAGCGCACCAGCATTGCCGGCGTGGCCGATTCGAAGGCGGCGCTGGCCAACCTGCGGCATTCGGCCGCCGAGCGCGGCTGGGCCGGTGGGCGCCTGATCGACCAGCCGGGCATGTCGGCGCGGCTGGCGCACGCCGAGATCGACCTGATGGCACTCGAATACACCAACCTGCGCGTGCTGTCGGCCACTGCGGCGGGCCAGGCGCCGGGCCCCGAATCGTCGCTGCTCAAGCTGATGGGCACGGCCGTGCAGCAGACGCTGTCGGAGCTGGCGCTCGAAGTGGGTGCCGAGCAGGCCTGGCCCTGGCATCCCGAGGGCAGCCCGGCCGAGTCGCCGCACGCGCACGCGATGGAGCGCTATGCCTTCCTGCGCGCCTGCACGATCTACGGCGGCAGCGACGAGGTGCAGAAGACGGTGCTGGCCAAGTCCATGCTGGCCGGTGCGGCACGTTGAACGGACGACACACGCATGGACCTGAACCCCACGCCCGAACAGAAGATGCTGCGCGATGCCGCGCAGAAGTACTTTCGCGCCGAGTACGGCTTCGACGCGCGTGCCAGGTCGCTGGCAGCCGATGGCGGCGCCGCCGCGAGCGCCGCGCATTGGGTGCGCTTCGCCGAATTCGGCTGGCTCGGCTTGGCCCTGCCGGAGTCCGTCGGCGGCTTCGGCGGCATGCCCGAACTCATCCAGGTGTGCGAAGCGATGGGCGCGGCGTTGTCGGTGGAGCCCTATGTCGCGTCCACCGTGCTCGCGGCGCAGGCCGTGGCCGCTGCGGCCGACGCTGGCCAGCAGCAGGCGCTGCTGGCGCCGCTGGTCGAAGGCCGCAGCAGGCTGGCGCTGGCCGCCACCGAGGCCGCGTCCGGACCCGCGCTCGCGTGGGTTGAAACGCGCGCGCGCCGCCAGGGCAGCGGCTGGGTGCTCGACGGCCGCAAGACCGGCGTCGCCGGGCTGCCCGGGGCCGACACGGTGATCGTCAGCGCCCGCATCGACGGCTGGCCGGGCGAGCGCGACGGCATCGCGCTGTTCGCCGTGCCGGCCACGGCCGAGGGCCTGCAGATCGTGCCTTACGCGCGCTACGACGGCGTGCGCAGCGGCGAGCTGCGATTGAACGCGACGCCAGTCGACGCGGCCGCGCAGCTGGGCGGCCCGGCGCGCGCCATCGACGCACTGGAACGTGCGGCCGATCTGGCGAACATCGCCGCCTGTGGCGATGCGCTGGGCGCGATGTCGGCGGTGCTGCACAAGACCGGCGTCTACCTGGCCACGCGCAAGCAGTTCGGTGCGCCGTTGGCGAGCTTCCAGGTGCTGCAGCACCGCATGGTCGACATGTTCGCGTCGCTCGAGGCGTCGCGCTCGATGGTGGTGATGGCGGCGCTCCATGCCGATGCGGCGCCCGCCGAGCGTGCGCGCGCGTGCTCGGCGGCCAAGGTGGCCGTGGGCGAGCGAGCGCGCTTCGTCGCCCAGCAGGGCGTTCAGCTGCACGGCGGCGTGGGCATGACCGAGGAGCTGGACATCGGCCACTACTTCCGCCGCCTGACGCTGTTCGAGAAGGCCGATGGCGGCATCGACCACCACCTGCAGCGCTTCGCGCAGCAGCGCCGCGAAGCATCCGCGCCGTCGCCATGACGGTTCTGGCTTCCAGCGTGTCGGCAGCGGACGAGGGCTTCGCGCGCAACCGCGACGCCTACCTCGCGCGCATCGCCGATCTGCATGCCCGCCGGGCGCGCGCCCTGGTCGGCGGGCCGGAGAAGGCGCGCCGCCTGCACCAGGAGCGCGGCCAGATGCTGCCGCGCGAGCGCCTGGCGGCGGTGCTGGACCCGGGCTCGCCTTTCCTGGAATTCGGCCAGCTCGCCGGCGAAGGCCTCTACGACGGTGTCCCTCCGGGCGGCAGCATCATCACCGGCGTGGGCCTGGTCAGCGGCCGCCCGTGCATGCTGATGATCCACGACGCCACCGTGAAGGGCGCCACCTACTACGGCATCACGGCCAAGAAGCACGTGCGGGCGCAGATGTTCGCCTGGCAGCACCGGCTGCCGTGCATCACGATGGTCCAGTCCGGCGGCGCCAACCTGCCCGAGCAGGCGTTCATCTTCCCGGACGACGGCCAGTTCGGTTCGATCTTCTACAACCAGATCCGCATGTCGGCCGAGGGCATCACGCAGATCGCCACCGTGCATGGCCCATCCACCGCGGGCGGCGCCTACCTGCCGGCGCTGTGCGACATCGCCGTCATCGTGCGCAAGCAGGGCGCGATGTTTCTCGGCGGCCCCGAGCTGGTGTACGCGGCGACCAAGGAAGAGGTCGACGCCGAGACGCTCGGCGGCGGCGAGATGCACAGCCGCGTCAGCGGCGTCACCGACCACCTGGCCGAGAACGACGGCCACGCGATCGCCATCGTGCGCGATCTCGTCGCCCACCTCGGCACGCCGCCCAGGCAGCGCTGGGACGTGGCCGCTGTCCGGGCGCCGCTGTACGACCCGCGCGAGATCTACGGCATCGTCAGCGCCGACACGCGCCACCCCACCGACAACCGCGAGGTCATCGCGCGGTTGGTCGACGGCAGCGAGCTGCAGGAGTTCAAGCCGCTGTACGGCGACACGCTGATCTGCGGCTTCGCGCGCATCAAGGGCTTCCAGGTCGGCATCCTGGCCAACAACGGCGTCATCTTCTCCGAGGCGGCGGTCAAGGGCGCGCACTTCATCGAGCTGGCCTGCCAGCGCGACATTCCGCTGCTGTTCGTGGCCGACGTGTCCGGCTTCATGGTCGGGCAGGCGGTCGAACGCGAAGGCATCGCCAAGCACGGCGCCAAGTTCATCACCGCGATGGCTTCGGCCAACGTGCCGCGCTACACGCTCATCACTGGCGGTTCGTACGCCGCGGCGTACCTGGCGATGTGCGGGCGACCGTTCAAGCCGCACGCCATGCTGATGTGGCCCAGCGGCCGTGCCGCGCTGATGGGCCCGGAGCAGGCGGCCACCACGCTGACGATGGTGCGCGACCGCATCCACGAACGCGAAGGCACGCAGTGGAGCGACGCCGAGCGCGAGCGCTTCAAGCAGCCGATCCGCGCGCAGTTCGAGGCCTTCGCGAGCCCCTACAACTTCGCCTCGAACCTGTGGTGCGACATGGTGATCGACCCGCTGGAAACGCGCGACACGCTGGCCCTGCTGTTCGAGCTGGCCGGCCGCCAGCCGCCGCGCGAGACGCGCTTCGGCGTCTTCCGCATGTGATGCGTACTTCGGGACCCCTGGCATGAACTTCGACTACACCGACACCCAGGCGCAGATCCGCGCCGCCGTGAAGGACCTGTGTGCGCGCTTCGGCCCCGAGTACTGGCGGCAGCTCGCGCAGGACGGCAAGTACCCCGACGCCTTTGTCGACGCGATGGCCGAGGCCGGCTGGCTGGCTGCGCTGATCCCCGAGGAGTACGGCGGCGCCGGGCTGCCGCTGCTCGATGCCTGCCTGATCCTGCAGGAGGTCAACCAGAACGGCGGCAGCGCGGTGCACTGCCACGCCCAGATGTACACCATGGCGTCGATCATGCGCCACGGCAGCGAGGCGCAGAAGCGCCGCACATTGCCGCGCATCGCCGACGGCAGCCTGCGCCTGCAGGCCTTCGGAGTGACCGAGCCCGACGCCGGCTCCAACACCCTGGCGATCAAGACCTTCGCGCGCCGCGTGCCGGGCGGCTACGTCGTCAACGGCCAGAAGATCTGGACCTCGCGCTACAGCCACTCGCACATGTACCTGCTGATCGCGCGCACCACGCCGCTCGACGAGGTGAAGAAGAAGACCGACGGCCTGAGCCTGTTCCTGATCGACATCGCCAAGGCCGGCACGGCGCTCCAGGCGCGGCCGATCCGCACGATGATCAACCACCACACCTTCCAGGTGTTCATCGACAACCTCGAACTGAGCGACGACGACCGCATCGGCGAGGAAGGCAAGGGCTTCCACTACCTGCTCGATTCGCTGCACTCCGAGCGCCTGCTGGTGTCCAGCGAGGCCATCGGCGACGGCCACTGGTTCATCGGCAAGGCCGCGGCCTACGGGCGCGAGCGCGTGGTGTTCGACCGCCCGATCGGCTCCAACCAGGGCGTGCAGTTCCCAATCGCGCGGGCGCACATGAACGTCGAGGCGTCCGAGCTCATGCGCAACAAGGCGGCCACGCTGTTCGACGCCGGCCTGCCGTGCGGGCGCGAAGCGACGATGGTCAAGTACCTCGCCAGCGAAGCGGCCTGGGAGGCCGCCGAGGCTGCGATGACAACCTTCGGCGGCTACGGCGTGGCCTGCGACTTCGACATCGAACGCAAGTGGAAGGAGAGCCGGCTTTTCCGCACCGCGCCGATCTCAAACAACCTCGTGCTCGCGCAGGTGGCCGAGCACCTGCTCGGCATGCCGCGCTCGTACTGAGGGAGTTCGACATGGACACCTACGAAACACTGAGCATCGAGCCGGCCGCCGGCACGACGGCCGAGGAAGGCATCACCTGCCTGGTGCTGAACCGGCCCGAGGTGATGAACGCGATGAACACGCAGATGTTCATCGACCTGCGCGCCGCGCTGCACGAGCTGGCCTTCGACGACGCGCTGCGCGTGCTCGTCGTCACCGGTGCCGGCGGGCGTGCCTTCAGCGCCGGCGGCGACCTGAAGCAGCGCGACGGCATGACCGATCACCAGTGGCGCCGCCAGCACCAGCTCGCCGAGGAGGTGATGCTGGTCGTCAAGGACTTCCCCTGCCCGGTGATCGCCGCCGTGGAAGGCCATGCGCACGGCGGCGGCTGCGAGCTGGCGCTGATGTGCGACTGGATCGTCGCCGGGCGCACGGCGGTGTTCTCGCTGCCCGAGGTGAGGCGCGGCATCATGCCCGGCGGCGGCGGCATCCAGAACCTGGTGCGCGCGGCCGGCGCGCGCCGCGCCAGGCAGTTGCTGCTGTGCGCGCGCCGCTTCTCCGCCGAGCAGGCCGCGGAGTGGAACATCGTCACGACGCTAGTCGATGCCGGCCAGGCCCTCGCCACCGCGGTGGCCGAGGCGCGCGAAGTCGCGCTTGCCGCGCCGATGGCGGTGCACTACGCCAAGGTGGCGGCCTCGCGAGGCGGCGAGATCGACTTCCACAGCGGCTACGCGCTCGACATCGCGGCGTACAACGTGCTGGTCTCGTCCGAGGATCGGCGCGAAGGCGTGCGCGCCTTCAACGAGAAGCGCCCGCCGCGCTGGAGCGGGCGCTGATGTTCCGCAAGGTGCTGATCGCCAACCGCGGCGAGATCGCTTGCCGCATCGCGCGCACCTGCCGGCGGCTGGGCATCGCGCCCGTCGGCGTGCACTCCAGCGCCGACCGCGAGGCCCTGCATCCGACCGAGATGGACTTCTCGGTCGCCATTGGCGGCGCGAGCGCGAGCGACAGCTACCTGCGCATCGATGCGGTGATCGATGCCGCCCGGCGCAGCGGCGCCGAAGCCATCCACCCGGGCTACGGCTTCCTCGCCGAGAACGCGGCCTTCGCCCGCGCGGTCGAGGCGGCCGGGCTGGTGTTCATCGGCCCGACGCCCGAGACGATCGACAGGCTCGGCCACAAGGCGCAGGCCAAGGCCGAGGCCCGTGCCGCCGACGTGCCTGTGCTCGACGGCGGCGAGCGGGCGAGCGCCGACGCGGCCACGATCGCAGGTTGGGTGCGTGCGCTCGCGTGGCCCGTGCTGCTCAAGCCCGCAGCCGGCGGCGGCGGCAAGGGCATGCACGTCGTGCGCGAGGCCGCGGCGCTCGAGGCCGCGATCGGCACGGCGATGCGCGAAGCGCGCAGCGCCTTCGGCGACCCGGCGCTGATCGTCGAGCCCTATGTCGAGCGTGGCCGCCACGTCGAGGTGCAGATCGCCGGCGACGGCCGCGGCGCGGTGATCCACCTTTTCGAGCGCGAGTGCACGCTGCAGCGGCGCCATCAGAAGCTCGTCGAGGAGGCGCCGGCGGCCCCGCTCGCACCCGGGTTGCGTGAGCGGCTGCTCGGCGACGCCGTGCGCCTGGCGCGCCGGCTCGACTACCGCGGCGTCGGCACGGTCGAGTTCCTCGTCTCCGGCGAGCGGCACTGGTTCCTCGAAGTGAACCCGCGCCTGCAGGTCGAACACCCGGTCACCGAGGAGATCACCGGCATCGACATCGTCGAGCTGATGCTGCGCGTGGCCGCGGGCGAAGCGCTGCCGCTGCGCCAGGACGAGATCACTCTGCGCGGCCACGCCGTCGAGGCCCGGCTGTGTGCGGAGGACCCGGCGCTCGACTTCCTGCCCGCCACCGGCGCGATCGCCGCGCTCGAGTTTCCGACGGCGGGCGTGCGCATCGAGACCGGTGTGCGCGCCGGCTCGGTGGTCACCCCGCATTACGACTCGCTGCTGGCCAAGCTCGTCGTGCACGCGGCCGACCGCGCGGCGGCGCTTGACCGCCTCGCCTCAGCGCTCGCGCGCACGCAGGTGCTCGGCGTCACCACCAACCAGGGCTTCCTGCAGCACTTGCTCGAGCTGCCCGCCACGCGCGACGCGAGCTTCCACACGCGCAGCGTCGACGAGGTGCTGGCCGCGCAGCGCGGCACCGCCGCGCAGGCACCCGCCGAGATCGCCGCGGCCAGCGCGGTCTGGTGGCTGCGCGACGAGCGCCACCGCCGCGGCGGCTTCGGCGCCTGGTCGGCCGCCGACGTGACGGGCTGGCAGATGCATGCCGGCAACGACCCGCTGACCGCGGTGCCGGCCGTGCTGCTGCGCGACGGCGCCCGGCTGCGCCCGGTGCGCTTCGGCACGGCCGACGCGGGCGGCGTGCTCACGGTTCAGGTCGACGACGAACGCCTGCGGCTGGCGCTGCGCCCGCTCGGGCCCGACGGTCCTGACGGCCCCGGCGTGCGCTGCCAGCTGACGTTCGGCGATGCGGTAGAGACAGTCTCGTTCGCGCGCGAGGCCGACACGCTGTTCGTGCACGCGCGCGGCCAGGCCCACAGCTTCGAGGCGGTGGCCTACCTGGCGCAGGCCGGCGCCGCGCGCAGCAGCTCGGGCGAGCTGCGCACGCCGATGATGGGCACCATCCTCGCCACCCACGCCGAAGTCGGCCAGCGGCTGCGCGCCGGCGACGTGGTGGTGACGATGGAGTCGATGAAGATGGAGATGAAGATCTGCACCGAGCGCGACGGCGTGCTCGAAAGCCTGAGCGCCGAGGCCGGCCAGACCGTCGAGCGCGGCCGCGTCGTGGCCGTCGTCGCCGATGCGCCGGACACGGCGTCGGCTGCCTGACCCCTTCCCCCACGGAGACCCGACCTTGGACTACAAGACCATCCGCCTCACCCGCGACAGCGAGTATGTCGCCCGCCTCACACTCGCCCGCCCGGAGATCCAGAACGCGCTCAGTCTGGACGTCGTGCATGAACTGCGGCACGCGATCACCACCATCCGCGACGACGCCAGGCTGCGCGCCGTGGTGCTGACCGGCGAAGGCAAGTCCTTCTGCGCCGGCGGCGACCTGAACTGGATGCAGACCGTGCTGAAGCAGAGCCGCGCGCAGCGCATCGCCGACTCGCGCCCGCTCGCCGACCTCTTCTACGAACTGGACCAGCTGCCCAAGGTCGTCATCGGGCGCATCAACGGGCCGGCCACCGGCGGCGGCTTCGGCATGACCTGCATCTGCGACGTGGCCGTCGCCGCCAGCACGGCGCGCTTCTCGCTCACCGAAGCCAGGCTCGGCCTGGTGCCGGCGAACATCGGGCCCTATGTCGCGCGCAAGATCGGCCTCGCGCGCTCGCGCCGCTACGGGCTGACGACGCAGTTCATCGACGTCGCGCAGGCCGAGCGCATCGGCCTCGTGGACCGCGTCGTCGCGCCCGACGAACTGGACCGCGCGGTGGACGAGGAGCTCGACCTGGTGCTGTCGCTGCCGGCCAGCTCGATCGCGGCGACCAAGAAGCTGTTCAACGACGTGCACGGCCGACCGCCGCGCGAGTGCATGGACTACACCGCCAACGCGCTCGCCGACGTGTGGGAGACGCCCGAGGCTGCCGAAGGCATCGCCGCTTTCCTCGGCAAGCGGCCAGCGAACTGGAAGGTCAGCCGGTGAGCGCCGCGATGAACGACGCCGACACCGTGCTCTACGAGGTGCGCGACGGCATCGCCACCGTGAAGATCAACCGCCCGGAGATCCGCAACGCGCTCTCGCCGGCCGCCGCCAACCGCCTGTACGAGTGTTGGGACCGGGTCGACGCCGATCCGGACGTGCGCGTCGCGATCCTCACTTCGGCCGACTGCGGCACCTTCTGCGCCGGGCTCGACTTGCGCGAGGCCTCGCGCGTCAAGAAGGAGGAGGGCGTCGACATCCTCACCAAGATGAAGGACCCGTTCCACGCCCGCCAGCGCCGCGTGGCCAAGCCGATCATCGCGGCAATGACCGGACACCTGATTGCCGGCGGCATGATGCTGTCGCTCAACGCCGATCTGCGCGTCGGGCTGAAGGGCACTCAGGTCGGCATCACCGAGACGCGCATCGCCGGGCGCGGCAGCCCGTGGGCGATTCCGCTGCTGTGGATGCTGCCGCAGCCGCTGCTGATGGAGATGGTGCTGACCGGCGAGTTGCAGCCCATCGAGGTCTTCCACGAGCTGCGCTTCATCAACTACCTCGAGGACACGCCCGATGCGGTGCGCGCCCGCGCGCAGGCGCTGGCCGAGCGCATCCGCGACAACGCGCCGCTGTCGGTGATGGCCGGCAAGGAATCCATCCTCACCGCGATGAGCGCCGGCTGCGATGCCGGCATCGCGCTGGCGCACAACATCTACCGCGCCGCCTACGCGAGCGAAGACGCGCAGGAAGGCCCGCGCGCCTTCGCCGAGAAGCGCAAGCCGGTCTGGAAGGGCCGCTGACCCCGAGGAGAACCTTGATGTGCGGAATCGACCCCCTGCTCGGCAACAACCGCAACTGGTCGGCGCGTTGCCGTGCCGAGGATCCGAAGTTCTTCGAGCGGCTCGCGGGCCAGCAAGCGCCGCGCTATCTGTGGATCGGTTGCTCCGACAGCCGCGTGCCGGCCAACGAGATCGTCGGGCTGCGCCCGGGCGAGATCTTCGTCCACCGCAATGTGGGCAACCTCGTGGTGCACTCGGACCTGAACTGCCTGACGGTGCTGCAGTACGCGGTCGAAGTGCTGAAGGTCGAGCACGTGCTGGTGGTCGGCCACTATGGCTGCGGCGGCGTGCGCGCGGTGGTCGACGAGCGCCGCACCGGCCTGGCGGACAACTGGCTGCGCCACATCGAGGATGTCGCGCGCAAGCACGAGGTGCGGCTGGAGGGTTTGAGGGAGCCCGACGAACGAGCCGACCGCCTGTGCGAGCTGAACGTGATCGAGCAGGTCAGCAATGTGTGCCGTACGACGGTGCTGCGCCGCGCCTGGGAACGAGGCCAGCCGGTCGAGGTGCACGGGCTTGTCTACGGCCTGCGCGACGGACTGCTGCGGCGCGTGAGCGAGGGCGTGCGCGGGCCGCAGGCGCGCGATTCGGGATACGTGGAGGCGCTGTCGGCCCTGGGCGTCCCCTGACGGCCAGGGCGTCGCCGCTTCAGTACGACTTCGGCAGCCCGAGCACCTTCTCGCTGATGAAGCACTTGACGAGCTGGCCGCTGACCGGGGCGATGCGGAAGAGCATCACCTCGCGCAGCAGCCGCTCGATGTGGAACTCCTTGGCGTAGCCGAAGCCGCCGAGGGTCAGCATCGCGGTCTCGGCGGCCTTGTAGCCGGCCTCGGCGGCGAGGTACTTGGCTGCATTCGACTCGGCGCCGCAAGGCTGCTGCTGGTCGTACAGCGTGGCGGCCTTCATCGCCATCAGGTTCGCGGCCTCCAGGTGCATCCAGCACTCGGCGAGCGGATGCTGCACACCCTGGTTCATGCCGATCGGGCGGTCGAAGACGATGCGCTCCTTCGCGTAGCGCGAGGCCCGCTGGAGCGCGTTGCGGCCCAGGCCCACCGACTCGGCAGCGACGAGGATCCGCTCCGGGTTCATGCCGTGCAGGATGTACTCGAAGCCGCGGCCTTCCTCGCCGATGCGATCTTCGACCGGAATCTCCAGGCCGTCGATGAACACCTGGTTGGCGTCGATAGGCTTGCGGCCGAGCTTGGGGATGCGCCGCAGCGTGACGTGGCGGCGGTCGAGCTTCGTATAGAACAGCGACAGGCCGTGCGTCGGGTTCTTGGCTTCCGAGGCGTCCTGCGTGCGCGCGATCAGCAGCATCCGGTCGGCCACCTAGGCCGAGCTGATCCAGACTTTCTCGCCGTGCACCACGTAGCGGTCGCCCTTGCGCACCGCGCGGGTCTTCAGCTTGAGTGTGTTCAACCCGGTGTTCGGCTCGGTCACCGCGAAGCAGGCGCGCTCTCGGCCGGCGATCATCGGCGGGATCATGCGCTGCTTCTGCTCCTCGTTGCCGAACACCAGCACCGGGTTCAGGCCGAAGATGTTGAGGTGGATCGCCGAGGCGCCGATGCCGCCCGGGCTGCTCTCGGTGACCGCCTGCACCAGCAGCGACGCTTCGGTCAGCCCGAGGCCCGAGCCGCCGTAGCGCTCGGGCATCGCGATGCCGAGCCAGCCGGCGTCGGCGAAGGTCTTGTGGAAATCCAGCGGGTAGTCGTCGCCGGCGTCCATCTCGAGCCAGTAGGCATCGGGAAACTTCTCGCACAGCTTGACGACCGACTCGCGGATCGCCTGCTGATCGGGGGTGAGGCCGAAATTCATCGCGGGGGTCGGCTGGGCACCTCGTGGATCAGGCGACGAGGCGCGCCTGCAGTTCGGCCACCGCCTCCGGGTTGACCAGGGCAGACAGGTCGCCCGGGCTGTCGCCCTTGTACACGGCGCGCACCACGCGGCGCATGACCTTCATGTTGCGCGTCTTCGGCAGGTCGCTGACCAGCAGCACCTGCCGCGGCCGGTAGGAGGTGCCCATGCCCTTGACGACCGCGGCCGAGAGTTCCTGCTCCAGCGCCGCATCGGCGGCCACGCCCGGCATCGCCACGCACACGCAGACGATGGCGGACCCCTTCATCTCGTCGGGCACGCCGATCACCGCCGCTTCCGACACCTTGCCGGTGCCGGTGAGCAGGGTCTCGATCTCCGACGGTCCGGTGCGCTTGCCCGAGACCTTGATCGTGTCGTCGCTGCGGCCGAGGATGTAGATCAACCCGTCTTCGTCGCGCATCGCGAAGTCGCCGTGCACCCACAGGCCGGGCAGGGTGCGCCAGTAGCTGTCCAGATAACGTTGATCGTCGCGCCACAGGCTCTTGGTGAATCCGATGTTCGGGTTGCGCAGCACCAGTTCGCCGACCTGGCCGGGGCGCACCGGCTGACCGGCGTCGTCGACGATGTCGGCCCCCACGCCGAGCCCGCCCATGCCGAACGAGCCCGGCCGCAGCGGGTGGTGCACGGTGCCGGTGAAGTTGCAGCCGCCGACCTCCGTGCCGCCGACGATGTTGAGGAAGGGCAAGCGGCGCTTGCAGACATGGTCGAAGAACCAGCGCCAAGGCGCCTCCGTCCAGGCCTCTCCGCCCGATACGGTGATCCTCAGCGACGACAGGTCGAACTGCTCGACCTCGGTGTCCCCGTAGCGCATCAGTCCACGAATCAGCGTCGGTGCCACGCCCAGGTACGTGACCTTGTGGTCCTGCAGCAGCCGCCAGAAGCGGCCCGAGTCGGGGAAGTCGGGCGTGCCCTCGGCCACCAGCAGGCTGCCGCCGAAGTAGCTGGGAATGCAGGCGCACATGGCGCCGACCATCCAGCCCATGTCGCTCATGAAGAAGAAGCGGTCGGTGGCGCGGAAGTCGGCGCAGATGTGCATGTCGCGCGTCACCATCGAGCCCAGGAAGCTCACGTGCGTCCACACGCAGCCCTTGGGCTTGCCGGTGGTGCCCGAGGTGTACAGCAACACGGCCGGGTCGTCGGCGGCCATCTCTGCGGTGGGCTTTTCGGCCGGCTGGTAGGCGACCGCGGACGCCCAGTTGAGGTCGCGGCCGGTGCGCATCGGGCAGTCGACCGCGGCGCCGAGGTGGCGCAACACCAGCACATGCTGCACGCTGGGCACCGAATCGAGCGCCTGGTCGAGCACCGACTTCATCGCACCCGGCACCCCGCGGCGCCAGGTGCCGTCAGCGGTGAGCACCACCTTGGCCTCGCCGTCGTTCAGCCGCGCCACCAGCGGTTGCGGGCCGAAGCCTGAGAAAAGCGGCATCACCACCGCACCGATCTTCAGCACGGCGAAGAAGGCGACGAACGTTTCAGGCAGGTTGGGCATGTACAGGCCGACGCGGTCGCCCCGCTGCACGCCCAGCGCCTCCAGCGCTCCCGCGAGGCGGCAGACCTCGGCATCGAATTCGGCGTAGGTCAAGCTGCGCCGCGCGTTGCGGTCCTCGCCCTCCCAGACCAGGAAGGGGCGTTGCCACGTCGGCGTGCCGCGATGGCGGTCGATGCAGTTGAGGACGATGTTGGTCGTGCCGCCGACGCACCAGCGCGCCCATTCGATGCCGTTAGAGGTGTCGAGCATCTGCTTACAGGGCTTGTAGAAGCGGAAGTCGCAGAACTCGAACACCCGCTGCATCAGCCAGGCCGGGTCGGCGTCGGCCCGGCGCTGGAGCGACGCCAGCTCGTGCTCGCCGCAATGGCGCATGAAGGCGCCCAGATTGGAGGCCGCGACGGTATCGCCCGACGGTGCCCAGTCAAACGGTTGTTTGGTAGAATTCATTGGGTTGAGATTAGCCCAAGGGTCTCGCGCCGTCCAGTGCAGCGCCCGCATTTCAGAAAGCCACACCGATGCACGTCGATGAAGCCATCCGCAGCCGCAAATCGGTTCGCCGTTTCCTGCCCGACCCGGTGCCGGCTTCGGTGGTGAGCCACATCCTGGACGTCGCGGCCCGGGCGCCGAGCGGCAACAACGTGCAGCCGTGGCGTGTGTACGCGCTGGCCGGCGGGGCCCGCGAGAGCCTGTGCCGCGACATCGTTCAGGCGGCCCGGGACGACCCCGACCGCCACCAGCCCGAGTACGCGTACTACCCGACACAATGGTTCGAGCCCTACCTAGAGCGCCGCCGCCGCTGCGGCTTCGGCCTGTATGCCACGCTGGGCATCGCCCGCGACGACAAACCCGCACGCGAGGCGCAGATGCTGCGCAACTACACCTTCTTCGACGCACCGGTCGGGCTGCTGGTGACGCTGGACAGGCGCCTGAACACCGGCAGCTTCATGGACGTCGGCATGTTCCTGCAGAACATCCTGGTGGCCGCGCGCGCCCAGGGGCTGCACACCTGCGCCCAGGCGGCGTTCGCCTGGTTCCATACCGTCGCGCGACGCCACCTGCCGATGTCCGACAGCGAGATGCTGCTGTGCGGCGTGGCTCTCGGCCGCGAAGACACGTCGGCGCCCGAGAACGCCTTCATCACCGAGCGCGCGGCGGCCGGCGAGTTCACGTCGTTCCACGGCTTCGCTTGAGCGTCTGAACGCGCCGGCCGCATCGCGGGGCATCGGGTGGCGCGCCGTTCGTTGCTCGTCGTCTACCACTCGATGACGGGTGGCACGCTGCAGATGGCTCGCGCAGCGGCTGACGGGGCAGCTCTGGGCGGCAGCATCGGTGTGCGGCTGCTGCATGCCCGGGATGCCGGCGCCGCCGACGTGCTGGCTGCAGACGGATTCGTCTTTGCGACCCCCGAAAACCTGGCGGCCATGTCCGGGATCATGAAGGACTTCTTCGACCGCAGCTACTACGGCGTGCTCGACCGCGTGAACGGACGGCCCTATGCCAGCCTAGTCTGCGCCGGCAGCGACGGCCGCAACGCTGCGCGGCAGATCGAACGCATCGCCATCGGCTGGCGGCTGCGCGCCATCGCCGAGCCGCTGATCGTGTGCGTGCATGCGCAGGCGCCACAGGACATCCTGCGCCAGAAGGTGATTGGCGCCGATGAACTCGCGCGCTGTTCCGAACTTGGTGCCGCTTTCGCGGCAGGACTGTCCATCGGCGTGTTCTGAGCCGGTTGCCGCCCCGGCTGTGCGGCAGCGCACGGGGGACCTGCGGCCGGAAATGATGCACAGGTTTTCCGTTGCTGATCGGTTCAATGGCACGCGCCGCTTGCCGATAAGGTTGTGTGCGTCGGGCGGTTCCGCGCGCCACTCTTCAGCCTTCCACGGAGAAACCCATGCTGAACTTCCAACGTCGCTTCGTGCTGCTCGCCGCAGCCGCCTGCTTGTCTGCCTCCATGTCCGCGCTCGCCTCCGACCGCGCCACCAAGGACGAGGCCAAGGCCATGGCCGTCAAGGCCGCCGCGCTGTTCAAGGAGAAGGGCACCGGCGCATTTGCAGCGCTCAACGACAAGAAGGGCTCGTTCGTCGATCGTGACCTCTATGTCGCCGTTCTCGACGTGCAGGGCAATGTGCTCGCCCACGGCGCCAACGAGAAGCTGGTCGGCAAGCCGCTCGCTCAGCTGAAGGATGCCGACGGCAAGCTGTTCGTGCAGGAGATCATGGGCTTCGTCAAGGACAACAAGGCCGGATGGGTCGACTACCGCTGGGTCAACCCGGTGAACAAGGAGATCGAGGCCAAGTCGTCGTACGTGGTCAGCCAGGGCGGCTACGGCTTCATGGTCGGCGCCTACAGCAAGTAAGTCAGTTTCCGTCCGCGTGGCCTCGGCGCCGCGGATGACACCCACGCAGGAGCGTGCAGATGAGCGTCGCCAAGCGGCTTGTGCTGGCCTTCGGGTTGATCGTCGTGTTGCTGGCCGGGGTATGTGCCCTCGGCTTTGGCAACGCGCTGCATTCGCAGCGGTCTATCGAGCAGACCCTGGCGCCCGCGCAGGCGCGTCAGGACGCGGCCGGCGCGCTGCTGAACCGTGCGCTGCAGCAGGATGTCGCGATCCGCAACATCGGCCTGTTCGAGGATCCCGCGGCGATGCAGCGGGAGGCCGCCGAGTTGAAGCGGCTCGATGAGCAGATCGCTGCGCTGCTGCAGGGCCTGGCCGCGTCGGCGACCGAGGCCGACGATCGCAGCGACATCGATCAGGTGCGGGCGTTGGGGGAGAAGGCGGCATCGCACTACGCCAAGGCGGTCGCGTTGGCGCTGGCCTTCCAGCCGCAGGACGCCGTGGCCGTGCTGGGCAAGCATGTCGCGCCGCTGTCGGTGGAGCGCGCGGCGACGCTGACGCGGTTTGCCGAGCGGCAGCGCACGCGCGCCGCCGCAGCGGCATCCTCCATCGAGCGCTCGGGGTCCACGGCGCGCATGCTGCTCGCCGCCAGTGGCGTCGTGGGTCTGCTCATCGCCACCCTGTGCGGCTGGCTGGTCACGCGCTCGGTGACGCTGCCGCTGGCCACGGCGCTGATGATCGCCGACCGCGTGGCGGCCGGCGATCTGGGCGGCAGCGCGCAGGCCAGCGATCGGAACGCGCGAACCGACGAGATCGGCCGCCTGCTCGATGCGCTCGAACGCATGGCCGAGCGCCTGCGCGGCAGCATAGGCGCCATTCGCGTCTCGTCGGAATCTATCCTCACGGCATCCACCGAGATCGCTGCGGGCAACCAGGACCTTTCGAACCGCACCGAGCAGCAGGCCGCCGCCCTGCAGAACACGGCCTCGACGCTCCAGGAACTCACCGCTTCGGTCGGGCGCAGCGCCGCCATGGCGCGCGAGGCGGCCTCCGTCGCCCAGTCGGCTGCAGGCGCTGCCGCGGATGGTGGCCAGCGCCTCGAGCATATGGTGGTGACGATGGGTGACATCACGTCGTCGTCGCGGCGGATGTCCGAAATCGTCGGCGTCATCGACGGCATCGCTTTCCAGACCAACATCCTGGCGCTGAACGCCAGCGTCGAGGCCGCCCGCGCGGGCGAACAGGGACGCGGGTTCTCCGTCGTGGCTTCCGAGGTCCGCTCCCTGGCGCAGCGCGCAGGTACGGCTGCGGCGGAGATCAAAGGGCTCATTACAGCCAATGTCGAGGCCGTGACCGCGGGCTCGCGGGTGGCCGAGGAGACGCACGGGGCGATGAACGGCATTCTGGAAGCGAGCCGCCGGCTCTCGGCGCTGCTCGGTGAAATCAGCACGGCTTCCGAGCACCAGGCCGGCGGTGTGCAACAGGCAAGCCATGCGGCGACGACCATCGACGAGGCGGTGCAGCAGAATGCCGCGCTCGTCGAGCAGTCGGCCGCAGCCGCGCAGAGTCTGCGTGAGCAGTCGCGCAGCCTCAACGAGGCGGTGGCGCTGTTCCGCCTGGGCGAGGCGCTGCAGCCGGCGTGAACGGCAGGCGCCGAATGACCGGCGGCCGTTCACCCTGGCGCCTGGCCGCTGGCTGGGCCAGCGCATCCGGCGCTAGGAAAGCCGCCGCCGCCAGGTCGGCCCAGCCTTCGGCGGCGTGCAACACCCTTGCGCTACACCGGCGTCTCGAGCGAGCGGGGATAGATGCGAAAGGTCGCGACGCCGCGGGCGACCAGCGTTCCGTCGAGAGCGTCCTGGCACACGCGCATGGTCACGTAGGCGAGCAGCTTGCCCAGGTGGTCGACCGTGCCGCTGGCGTACAGCACGCCCTGCCGCACGGGCTTGGCCAGTTCGCTGGTGAGCGAGACGGTGACCGAACTGCGCACGACATCGTCGGTTCCCGGAATGGCCTGATCGACCAGCGCACCGCCGCCGGCCGCGTCGAGCAGCGTCATCAGCACGCCGCCATGCACCACCCCGTTCGGGTTGATGTGGTCGCGCCGTACCGCGAGCGTGAAGTAGATGCCCTGGGCGCCTCGATGGATTTCGTAGCCGACCAGGTCCTGGAACGGGCCGTGGTTGCGGGGCGCGCTGCCGCCGTCGTCGAAGGGCGTGTCGCTGGGCATTCCCGGATGCCCCGTCAGTCCTCGATCGGGATCGGGTCGGAGACGCGGTCGAACTTGGCGCCCTTGGCGTCCGAGCGCAGCACCAGCACGCTGCTCGGCGAATGCCGCGACGTCGGCGAGAACGTGATCGGCGAGGCCAGTCCGTCGGTGGCGAAGCCCTTGGTGCGCTCGAGCTGGTCGACCACGCAGGCGCGCGTCAGCGCCTTGCCGCAGCGGCGGATGGCGTCCTCCATCAACAGCGCACCGACGTAGGCGGTGATCGAGTAGCGGTTTAGCGACTTCAGCTCGTCGTCGCTCAGGTGCTTGCGCGCCAGCGCCATGAACTTGACCATGCCCGGCACCGTGGTGTCGGTGAGCGGCGGCACGTAGTCGGCGGCGAAGTAGCCGTCGCCGGCCGGTCCCGCCAGGGCTTGCACCGGGCCCAGGTGCGCGGAGTGAATCCCGAGGATGGTGAGCGGCATCTCCAGCTTGGCCGCCTCCTTCATCATCATCGAATGCTCGGCCACCACACCGCCGGACAACAGGAAGGTGGCGCCGGCCTGCTTGAGGCCGAGCATCTCGGCCGAGAAGTCCTTGGTGCCGCGCTTGAACATCACCTCCGACACGCTCGCCAGCTTGAGCGCCTTCACCGCCTTCTGGAAGCCGCAGCGCACGTCGGCGCCGAACTCGTCGTCCTGGTACACCAGCGCAAACTTGCCTCCCTGCAGGTTGCGGCTCTTGACCATGTAGGTGATCGCGGCGTTCACCTCCTGGCAGTAGGTCGGCCCGACCACGAACACGGTCTTGCGCGGTGGGGTGAAGTGTGATGCCGCCACCGCCAGGGCGTTGACGGTCGGGATCTTCTGCTCCTCGATGTACGGCAGCATTGCCAGCAGCGCGGCCGAGCCCGAGGTGCCGACGAGCCCGAACACATTCTCGGACTCGTTCAGGCGCTTGACGCCGAGCAGCGCGCGTTGCGGCACGTAGCCGTCGTCGTCGAGCCGGATCTCGACCTTGCGGCCGTTGATGCCGCCGCGGCCGTTGACGTCCTGCTGCCAGACCCTCAGCCCGGCCACGTGCGCCTTCCCGAGCAGGCTCGGCGGCCCGCTCACCGGGGTCACCGAGCCGAGCACGATCTGCGTGTCGGTGACGCCGGGTTCCGCGGCGCCGGCGGCGCTTGCGAGGAGCGCGCAGGCGCCGAGGAAGGCGACCAGCGGTCGCTGCAGGGCAGGGGAGGTCATCGCGTCTCCTTGTTGGTCCCGCTGGCCGGCGGCCAGCCTACTTGTCGGACAGGAAGTCCGAGGCGCGCTCGAACTTGCCCGCGGCGACGTTGGCCTTCAGCAGGATCGGCCGTGTGCCGCTCTGGCGCACGCCAGGCCCGAAGGTGAGCGGCGCCATGATGCCGTCGCTCTGGAAGTTCTTCGTCTGCTCGAGCTTCTGCACGAGGCAGGCGCGCGTGAGGCTGCGGCCGCAGGCCTGCAGCGCCGATTCGAGCAGCATCGCCGCGACGTAACCGGTGAGCGAGTAGCGGTTCATCGCCTTGACATCGTCGGCGCTGAGGTACTTGTAGGCCAGCGCGTTGAGGCGGCCGATGCCCTGCGTCTCGGTGTCGGTGATCGGGGGCACATAGTCGGCGACCAGCAAGCCCTCGGCGGCGCTGCCGGCCAGCTGCAGCACCGGGCCGAGGTGCGAAGGATGGGCTGCCAGCGCCGTGGCCTTCATGCCGTTCTTCTGCATCTCCTTGAGCATGGTCGCGGTCTCGACGATGATGCCGCCGACCAGCACGAAGTCGGCACCGGCCTTCTGCACGGCGAGGATCTCGGCCGAGAAGTCCTTGGCCGCGCGCTTGTACGGCACCTCGATCACGCTCTTGGCGCCCGCGGCCTTCAGTGCGGCGTCGTAGCCGCACTTCACGTCGGCACCGAAGTCGTCGTCCTGGTAGACGATGGCGAACTTGGACGCCTGCAGCTTGCGGGTGGTGATCAAGTGCTTCATCACCCCGATGAGTTCCTGGCAGTAGGTGGCACCGACGTTGAACACCGTCTTGCGCGGCGGGTTGAAGTGCGCTCCCGCGACGGCGGCGAAGTTGATCGCCGGGATCTGGGCCTCCTCGATCGTCGGCATCATCGCGATCAGGTGCGACGAACCGGAAGTGCCGATGAGCGCAAACACCTTGTCGACCTCGATCAGCTTCTTGGCCGCCTGCACCGAGCGTTGCGGCACGTAGCCGTCCTCCTCGACCCGCAGCTCGATCTTGCGGCCATGGATGCCGCCACGCGCGTTGACGTCCTTCTCCCACACGCGCAGCGCGATCACCGCCGCCTTGCCGATGAGGCTCGGCGGGCCGGTCTGGGGCAGGACGCCGCCCAGGACGATGCGGTCTTCGAACACGCCGGGATCGGCGGCGAGCGAGGGCGACGCGGCCAGCAGGCCCAGCAGGCCGGCGCCGAAGGCGGCGATGGAGCGGCGGAGGGACGGTGTCATGGGGAGCTCTCCTGTGCGGGATGGCGGGTCAGAAACGGAACGGCCAGTGGGTCCAGTAGTGCTTCAGGTCGCGCCAGCGGCCGACCAGACCGTCGGGCTCGAAGCGCAGGAACAGGACGATCGCCAGGCCGTAGACGATGCCCTTGATTTCGAACGCGGCCGACGACTGCAGCCCCGAGCCGAGCGCGCCGAACAGCAGGCCCAGCCCCTCGTTGAGCACGAAGATGAACGCCGTGCCCAGCAATGCGCCGGCCACCGAGCCCAGGCCGCCGACGATCAGCATCGACAGCGCCTCGATCGAGATCAGCAGGCTGAAGCTGTCGACGTTGAGGTAGCGCGTGTAGTAGGCCAGCAGCCCACCGGCGATGCCGGTGTAGAAGGCGCTGACCATGAAGGCGAGCAGCTTCCAGCGCACCAGGTCCACGCCCATGGCGCGTGCGGCGATGTCGTGCTCGCGGATCGCCATGAGCGCGCGGCCGACGCGGCTGCGCAGCAGGTTGAGCGTGACGAACACCGCCAGCACCAGCACCGCCAGCACGACGTAGTAGAAGCCACCCTCGGTGGCCAGCGGCACGCCGAACAGCGCCGGCTGCGGCACCGACAGACCCTCGGAGCCGCCGGTCAGCTTGCCGCCGTTGAGAATGAGGTGGTTGATGATGACCGCGAAGGCCATCGTCGTGATCGCCAGGTACAGGCCCTTCAGGCGCAGCGACGGTATGCCCACCACCAGCCCGGCCAGCGCCGCCGTCACGCCCCCGGCGAGCAGCGCCAGCGGCATCGGCCAGCCGAGCTTGCCGGCCACGATGCCGGCGGCATAGGCACCCACCGCCAGGAAACCCGAGTGGCCGAGCGAGATGAGGCCGGCATTGCCGGTGAGCAGGTTCAACCCCAGCACGCCGACCGCGGTGATCATCATCAGCAGCACGAGGGTGGTGAAGTACTTGCCGATGAGCAGCGGCGCCAGCGCCAGCACGGCCACCAGCACCACCGACCACACGACGACCGGCACCGAGTCGGTCAGCGCCAGCAGCTGGCGGTAGTTTTCCTTGTAGGTACGGCTGCGCATGTTCAGACTCGCTCGATGTCGGGACGGCCGAACAGGCCATAGGGGCGCACCATCAGCACCACGAGGATCAGCACGAAGCCGGCAATTTCTTTCATGCCGCGGCCGATGTAGCCCTCGGACATGTTCTCGACCACGCCGATGAGCACGCCACCGAGGGCGGCGCCGAACACCGAGTCGAGCCCGCCGAGGATGACGGCCGGGAAGCTGCGCAGCCCGACGAGCCACATGCCGGGCTCGAGGTCGTAGATCACGCCGACCAGCACGCCCGCGATGGCCGCGAGCATGGCCGACAGCGCCCACGACAGCGCGAAGATGCGCTTCACGTCGATGCCCATCAGCAGCGCCACCGTCTGCAGGTTGGCGGTGGCGCGCATGGCAATGCCCACGCGCGAGTAGCGGAAGAACGCCCACAGCCCGGCCACCACCGCGGCCATGATGCCCAGCGCGTACAGCTGCGCCGGGTACACGCCTGCGGGGCCGAAGCGGATGGGGTCGCGTGACAGCCCGGTGGCCAGCGGCATCGGGTCGGCGCCCCACAGCAGCACCACCACAGAGCGGATGATCACCGCCAGGCCGATCGTCACCATGACCGTGGCGAACACCGGCTGACCGAGCATCGGCCGGATCAGGAGCACCTCGATGACCAGGCCGATGAGCACCGATACCGCCACCGTGGCGAACAGCAGAGGCCAGAAGCCCAGCTTGAAGGTGCCGGCGAGCGTGAACGCGATGTAGGCCACGAGCATCATCAGCTCGCCCTGCGCGAAGTTCACCACGCCGGTGGCGCGGTAGATCATCGCGAAGCCCATGCCGATGAAGCCGTACACCAGGCCGGCGGCGATGCCCGAGACCAGCAACTGCAGAAAGAAGTCCATCAGGCTGTGCCTCCGCCGTAGATCACCTCGATCTCCCTCGCGAACTTCTTGCCGATGGCGCTGCGGCGCACCTTCTGCGTGGCGGTGAGCTCGCCGTCGTCGTGGTCGAGCTCCTTCTCGAGGATGACGAACTTGCGGATGTTCTCGACCCGCGCGAACAGCTTGTTCACACGCCGCACCTCCACGTCGACCAACTCGCGCACCTCGGCCAGCTGCGACAGGCTGCGGTAGGTGGTGAAGGCCAGGCGCTTCTCCTGCGCCCACTTGCCCACCGTCTCGTAGTCGACCTGGATCAGCGCCGACAGGAAGTGACGGCCGTCGCCGAGCACGATGGCCTCGCGGATGTACATGCTGTCCTTCAGCGCGTTTTCGATCTCGGAAGGCGAGATGTTCTTGCCGCCGCTGGTGATGATGATGGCCTTCTTGCGGTCCACGATCATCAGCTCGCCGTTGGGCGCCAGCGCCACCACGTCGCCGGTGTGCAGCCAGCCGTCCTGCACCGTCAGCGCGGTGGCGTTGTTGTCGTGCAGGTAGCCCTTGAAGACGGCAGGGTGCTTGACGACCAGTTCGCCGTCCTCGGCGATCTTCCAGTTCAGGCCCTCGATCGGCGTGCCGGTCGCGCCCAGGCGCTCGGCCTTGGCATGCTGGTGGAAGATCACGCCGCCCGACTCGGTCATGCCGTAGACCTGGTACACCGGCACGCCGATGATGCGGAAGAACTTCAGCACCTCGGGCGAGACGCTGGCGCCGCCGCAGAAGGCGCAGCGTATGCGGTCCAGGCCGATGAACTTCTGCAGGTTGCGGAACATCAGCAGCCACAGCAGCCCGAAGTGCAGCCGCTCGCCAAGGCTGCGCTGACCGTCGCGGTGCTCGGTGCGCTCGAACAGCGCCTTGCCCGACGCGAGGCAGCGCTCGAACGCCCAGCGCTGGAAACGCGTGGCGTCCTGCATGCGTATCACGATGCCCTGCTGCAGCTTCTCCCAGATGCGCGGCACGCCAAGGAACACGGTGGGCGCGATCTCGCGCACGTTGACCTGCACGGTGTCGATCGACTCGGCGTAGTTGACGACGCCGCCGGTCATCATGTGCATCACGGTGGAGAATGCGCGCTCGGCCACGTGGCACAGCGGCAGGTAGCACACCACCTCCATGTTCGTGCGGTCGAGCCGGAAGTGGCGGCGCAGCTTGTCGGTGGTGACGAGCAGGTTGCGGTGCGACAGCATCGCGCCCTTCGGCGGCCCCGTGGTGCCGGAGGTGTAGACCAGCATGCAGGTGTCGTCGGGCCGCGTGGCGGCCACGCCGTCGTCGAACGCGCGCGCCTGCGAGGGCGAGGCGGCGGCATAGCGGTCACCCAGTTCGAGTACTTCGTCGAACGACAACAGCTTGTCGCGCGGGTAGGTGCGCAGGCCCTTCATGTCCACCGCGATGATCTTCGCCACCTCGGGCAGGCCGACCTCGTGCCTGGCCATCGCGTCGAGCACCTTGTCAACCTGCTCCTGGTCGCCGCAGACGACGAAGCGGCTGTTGGAGTGGTGGACGATGTACTGCAGCTCGGGCCAGGGGTTGGTGGGGTAGATGCCCACGACGACGCCGCCGATGGCCTGCGTGGCCAGATCGGCGTACATCCATTCCGGCGTGTCCTCGCTGGCGATCGCGAGCCGTTCGCCGCGCTGGAAGCCGAGCTCCAGCAGGCCGAGCGCGAAGCGGCGCGCAGTGTCGTGGTAGTGACGCCAGGTGACGCGGTTCCAGACGCCGAAGTCCTTTTCGCGCAGCGCCAGCGCATCGGGCGTGGTGTGAGCCCAGTGCTGGAGCAGCCGCGGCAGCGTGTGTTCCCCGGTGTTCAGCGCGGCATCGAGCTCGGGGGCGCCGAGGGGTTGCTGGCTCATGCTGCCTTTGCTCCACCCAGGTAGGCCTCGACCACGGCCGGGTCGGCGGACACCTCGGCGGGCGTGCCTTCGGCAATCTTGCGGCCGAAGTTGAGCACGCAGATACGGTCGGAGATGTCCATCACGATGCCCATGTCGTGTTCCACCATCAGCACGGTGATGCCGAGTTCGTCGCGGATGTCGAGCACGAAGCGCGCGATGTCCTCGGTCTCCTCGGTGTTCATGCCGGAAACCATCTCGTCGAGCAGCAGCAGCTTGGGCTCGGTGGCCAGTGCCCGCCCGAGTTCCACGCGCTTCTGCATGCCGTAGGAGAGCGCGCCGACCGGCATGTCGCGAATGTCCTCGATCTCGAGGAAGTCGATGATCTCCTCGACCTTGCGCCGGTGCGCCAGCTCCTCGCGCCGCGCGCGGCCCAGGAACCAGGCCGCGTCGAAGACGTTGCTGCGCATGTGGCAGTGCCGGCCGACAAGCAGGTTCTGCACCACCGTGGCGTGCTTGAAGACGGCGAGGTTCTGGAACGTGCGGCCGATGCCCATCGCCGCCATGCGGTGCGCTGGGGTGCCGGTGATCGACTGGCCGTCGAACTGCACCGTACCGGCGCTCGGCGTGACGACGCCGCTGATCATGTTGAAGGTGGTGGTCTTGCCGGCACCGTTGGGGCCGATCAGCGAATAGATCTCGCCGCGGTTGACGTGGAAGCCGACGCCGGCGACGGCCTCGACGCCGCCGAAGCGCTTGGACAGGTTCTCCACGCGGAGCAGGCCTTCGTGTTGCATGTGCCGGCGCCTCAGGACAGCCAGCGCTTGCGGCGCTTGTAGTGCTTGACCTCGCGCATGTTCTTGCGCGAGCCGCCTTCGCCGAAGCCGAGATAGAACTCGCGCACGTCCTCGTTGCGCAGCAGCTTCTCCGCCGGCCCGTCGAGCACGATACGACCGTTCTCCATGATGTAGCCGTCGTCGGCGATGGTCAGCGCCATCTGCGCGTTCTGCTCCACCAGCAGGATGCTCACCCCGTCCTGCCGGCACAGCCGCGTGACGATGGCGAAGATCTCCTCGCAGATCTGCGGCGCCAGGCCGAGCGTCGGCTCGTCGAGCATCAGCAGCTTCGGGCTCGACATCAGAGCCCGGCCGATCGCCACCATCTGCTGCTCGCCGCCCGACAGGTAGCCCGACACCGTGCCGCGCTTGGCCGTGAGGCGGGGGAACATCGCGTAGACGCGCTCGAGCCCGCGCCGCGAGTCGGCGACGCTGCGCGTGTAGCCGCCCATCAGCAGGTTCTCTTCGACGGTGAGCTGGTCGAACAGCCGGCGCCCCTCGGGCACCATCACGATGCCGGCGCGCACGATGCGGTCGGGCGCCAGGCCGCTCAGCGGACGCGACTCGAAGGTGATCTCGCCGCCCTTGACCTCGCCGTCTTCCGGATAGAGCACGCCACTGATCGCCTTCAGCGTGGTTGACTTGCCGGCCCCGTTGGCACCCAGCAGCGCGACGATGCGGCCAGGCCCGAGCGTGAGCGAGGCCTCGCGCACGGCTTCGATCGTGTTGTCGTAGACGATCTGGACGTTGGTCAGACTCAGCATCGGTATGCGCACAAGGCCATTGAGGGAGTGAGGTGCGGGACGCGCCTGCAGCTTGCAGGGTCGACGGCCAACGCGACGCGGAATCTAACGGACGTTAGGTCAAACGACAATGAGGGGAATACCCGGCCAGCGTAGGCCCCCGCCGCGCGCTCCGCGCCGCAGCACCCCTACAGCGCGTCGAGCCAGGCAACGATGTCGCGGTGGACTTCGTCCCGGTTGGTCTCGTTGAGGATTTCGTGGCGCGCGCCCGGGTAGGCTTTCAGCGTCACGTTGCGCAGGCCGTAGCCGCGGTAGCGGTCCACCAGCAGCTGCACGGCCGCCATCTCGCCGCCAGCCGGGTCCTTGTCGCCCGAGGCCACCAGCAGCGGCAGTTCCTTCGGAATGCGCCGCTCGTTGGCCTCGGCCCAGATCTCGCCGGCGCCGGCGAACAGATCGCGCACGAGCGCGTTGCTGAACGCGAAGCCGCAGTACGGGTCGTCGACGTACTTGAGGACTTCGGCTGCGTCGCGCGTGAGCCATTCGAAACCGGTCTGGTGCTCGAAGCCCTGGTTGAAGCTGCTGAACATACCCGCGAATGTTTCCGACGGCGCGTCGGCCCCCTGTGCATTGATCGCGTCCTCCAGCATGGCGACCATGGTCGCCGGCTCGACGCCTAGTGTGCCGAAGGAGCCGGACAGAACGGCACCCTTCAACTCGCCGCCCCAGGTCTGGATGTACTGCTGTGCGATCAGCGAACCCATGCTGTGGCCGAAGAAGATGAGCGGCACGCCGGGATGCTCGCGCCGCATCAGCGTGCTGAGTTGTTGCTGGTCGCGCAGCATGCCGTTCCAGGCGTCCGGGCCGGCGATGCCGCGGCCTTCCAAACCGCCGCAGGTCTTGCCGTGCCCGCGGTGATCGTCCGCGTACACCACGTACCCGGCATCGGCGAGCACGCGGCCGAAGCGTTCGTAGCGGCCGGCATGTTCCGCGGCGCCGTGTGCGATCTGCACCAGCGCCTTGGGCTTCGCGCCGGCGTCGGGCGCCCAGCGGTGGACGAAGACGGCGGGGCCGTCCGGAGACTCGAGCGTGAAGGTCTTGCCTTGCATGGATCAGATCCCCGGGAACCGGCGCAGCAGTGCCGCTGCTACCCCTTCGACGCGACGTGCTTGCGGAAGTCGGGCTTGCGTTTTTCAAGGAAGGCGCGCACGCCTTCCTTCGATTCGTCGGTCTCGTAGTACAGGCTGAGCGCCTGCATGCCCAGGCTGCCGATGCCGCGGATGTGCTCGGTGGACGCATTGAAGGAGCGCTTGGCGATCGCGAGCGCGGTCGGGCTCTTCTCGACCAGCTCGCGGCCCCACTTGGCGACCTCGGCGTCGAGCTGGTCGTGCGGCACGACGATGTTGCACAGCCCCATCGCCAGCGCTTCTTGCGCGCCGTAGCGGCGGCACATATACCAGATCTCGCGCGCCTTCTTCTCGCCCACCACGGCCGCCAGGTAGGCCGTGCCCCAGCCGGGATCGACCGAGCCGACCTTCGGGCCGACCTGGCCGAACACCGCCTTGTCGGAGGCGATGGTCATGTCGCACAGCGTCGCCAGCACGTTGCCGCCGCCGATGGCGTAGCCCTGCACGCGCGCGATCACCGGCTTGGGCACGTCGCGGATCACGCTGTGCAGTTCCTCGATCGGCAGGCCGGCGGTGCCGCGGCCGTCGTACTGGCCCGCGTGGGCGGACTGGTCGCCGCCGGTGCAGAACGCCTTGTCGCCGGTGCCGGTGAGCACGATGGCGGCGATGTTCTTGTCCCAGCCGGCCTTCAGCATCGCCTGCAGCATCTCCTCCACGGTCTGGCCGCGGAAGGCGTTCATCACCGAGGGCCGGTTGATCGCGATGGTCGCGATCTGGTCGCGCTCCTCGTAGACGATGTCGATGTAGCTCATGTGCCGGTCCTCAGCCGATCATGCTGTAGCCGCCGGACACCGACAGCACCTGGCCGGTGACATGGCCGGCCTTGCCGGAGGCGAGGAACACCACCGCATTGGCGATGTCCTGCGGGCGGCCGACCTTGCGCAGCGGCAGCGCCTTGGCCACCTTCTCGAGCTGCTCGGGCGTGAACATGCTTTCGGCGTTGGTCCACATGCTGTTGCCGCCGACTTCATCGGAGGTGGCGGGAATGGTGACGCCGGGGCAGACGACGTTGCAGCGGATGCCGTAGCGGCCGTTTTCCTTGGCGATCGTCTTCATGAAGCTGTTGACGGCGGCCTTCACGCCACCGTACACGGCTTCGCGCGGCTCGCCCTGGCGGCTGGCGTCGGAGCTGATCGAGACGATGGCGCCGCCGTTCTGCTTGACCATCAGATCCAGCGCGGTCTTGGTGCAGTTAAGCACGCCGACGTAGTTGATGTCGATCACCTTGCGCCAGAAGTCCGGCGTGGTCTGGGTGAAGAACATCAGGTTGTCCCAGCCGACGTTGTTCACCAGCACATCCACGCGGCCGTGCTTGTCACTCGCCGCCTTGAACATCGCCTGCACCTGCTCGAGGTTGGTGACGTCCGTCTTCACGACCTGCACCGACGCAGCGCCGAGCTTGGTGGCGAACTCGGCCGTCTTCTCGGCCTGCTGGGTGTCGATGTCGCCCACGGTGATGTGGGCGCCTTCGCCGGCGAAGGCCAGCACGATCGCGCGGCCGATGTTCGAGCCACCGCCGGTGACGATCACCGACTTGTTCTTCAGTTCCAGATCCATGGGGTCACCTTTCGTCGAGGGTCCGCGCCCGCTGCGCGGTACAGGCGCCCAGTATATCGGCCAAACAGTTGTTAGGTCGGCCGGATCCGGTTCATTCGATCTTGATGCCGGCGGCCTTGATCAGCTTGCCGAAGCGGTCGAGGTCGGCCCGGACCAGCGCGTCGAAGTCGGCGGGCGGGCGATACGCCGCGTCAAGGCCCTGGTCGGCGAGCTGCTGCCTGACATCGGGCAGGGCCAGGATGCGGCCGATCTCCGCCGACAGCTTCTCGACGATCGGCTTCGGCGTGCCCGCCGGCGCCATGACGCCGAACCAGAGCTGGAAGTCGTAGGCCGGCAGTCCAGCCTCGGCAAAGGTGGGGACATCGGGCAGTGTCGCCAGACGCCGGCTGCCGGTGATGGCAAGCGCCTTCAGCCGCCCCGACTTGATGTGCGGCAGCGAGGTCACCGGCGTGTCGAAGTTGAGCTGGATCTGCCCGCCGATCAGGTCGGTCAGTGCGGGCGCGGTGCCCTTGTAGGGCACGTGCTGCATCTTCACGCCGGCCACGCTCTTGAAGTACTCGCCGGCCAGGTGCGTCGAGCTGCCGGTGCCGACCGCCGCGAAGTTGAGCTCGTTCGGCTTGGCTTTGGCCAGCGCGATGAACTCGGCCAGCGTGTTGGCCGGCACCGACGGATGCACCACCAGCACCAACTGCGTCGTCACCATGCTGGCCACCGGCGTGAAGTCGCGCAGCGCGTCATAGGGCAGGTTGGCGACGAGGTGCGGCACGGTCGCGTGGGTCGACGCGGCCAGCGAGATCGTGTAGCCGTCGGGTGGTGACCTGACCAGCGCTTCGGAGCCGATCGCCGTGTTGGCCCCGGGCTTGTTGTCCACCAGAACCTGCTGGCCCCAGGCCTCGGTCAGCTTGGCGCCGACCAACCGCGCGACGTAGCTCGTGCTGCCACCCGGGGCATACGGCACGATGAAGCGGATCGGTTTGCTGGGGTAGTTCGCGGCGGTCTGGGGGTGCGCGGGTGCGACCAGCGCGAAGCAGACGGACAGGCCGATCAGGAAGCTGCGCATGAAGATCTCCTCTCGAGCGAAGCGGGCGCCGACAGGAGGCAACGCCATGCGCCGCACTCTAGGCGCCCCACCGGGGTCAGGCCATGATGGAAAGCACCTAACAGTCGTTTGGTAGCGCTTCCAGCGCCGACACGGTGAACCGACGCGGCGCCCCGCCTGGCGTTTTCGCCCCGCGCAGCCGTTCAGCCTCGAGGTAGGCGGAGCGGATCTGCGAATCGGGGCTGCTGTTCGCCTGCGCCTGGCAGTACGACCAATGCCCACTCGGGATCTCGGCTTCGACCCTCGCGGCGGCAAGCAGGCGCAGCACGGCAAGCCGGGAATGACCCATCGCCACGCTGCGGGCGAGCAGCAGCAGTGCCGAGGCGCGTGCGGCCTCCAGCATGTTGCCGTCGGCGTGCCCGCCCTCGGCGGCGGCCAGCGCCCGCTTCCAGGCGCGGGTGTCCGGTCGCGCCACGGTCAGCGAGCCGCCGGCGCATGCTGCGCTGCGGAGGAGGCCGCGCCGGCGGACGGCTCGCCGAGCACCGGCCGGCCGGTGAGGTAGACCGTTCCCGACAGGCAGGCGACGTGCTCGCCGTCAGCGCCGCGGCGCACGTCGACACGGTAGACGGCCAGCTTGCGCGTGCGCGAGACTTCGCTGGCCTGCGCCACGAGCCAGTCGCCTTCGCTCGCGCCGGCGGAAATGCTGATGTTGCCGTCGACCAGCGCGGCGATGGTCCCGTGCGAGTTGCAGGCCAGGCCGAGCGCCATGTCGGCCAGCGAGAAGATCGCCCCGCCGTGGCAGCGGCCGTTGAAGTTCAGGTGCTGCGGCCCGACGCGCATGCGCACGGCGGCAGAGCCGGCGCCGCCTGCCACGACCTCGAGCCCCATGTGGCGGCCGTAGCCGTCGGCGGCCATCGCACGGCGGATCATCTGGCGGGCGGCCCGGTCGGCGGCCGACGCGGCGCAGCGCGTGCCGCGCACCTCGCGCTGCTCGATCCAGTCGCACAGCTCGGCCAGGCCCTCACCGGAGGTGGCCACGGTGCGCAGCACGGGCGGCCGCGCACCTGCCGTGCGGCGCAGCGCCAGCATCGCCAGCAGCTCGCGCTCGGTGCGCTGCGCATCGGGCAGGTCGGCCTTGCTCACGACGAAGGCGTCGGCGATCTCGAGCACGCCGGCCTTGATCGCCTGCACGTCGTCGCCGAGGCCCGGCGGGCAGACCACCAGCCGCGTGTCGGCGATGCGAGTGATCTCGACTTCCGACTGCCCGGCACCGACGGTCTCGACGACGATGGTGTGGAAGTTCGCGGCGTCGAGCGCATCGACCACGTCCGCCGCCGAGCGGGCCAGCCCGCCGAGATGGCCGCGCGACGCCAGCGAGCGGATGAAGACGCCTGCGTCGGCCTGGTGCGCCGCCATGCGGATGCGGTCGCCGAGCACCGCGCCGCCGGTGATCGGACTCGACGGGTCAACCGCCACCACCGCCACCGTGCGGCCGCGCGCGCGCAGCTGGCCGATCAGGGCAGACACCAGTGTCGACTTGCCGCCGCCCGGCGGCCCGGTGACGCCGATGACATGCGCCTGGCCCACATGGCCCGCCAGCAAGGCGCGCACGGCGGCCGCGTTGTCGCTGTCGTTCTCGAGCGCGGTGATCGCGCGCGCCAGGCTGCGGCGGTCGCCGGCCAACAAAGACTCGACCAAACCCGGCGGCGCGTTCATCAGACCATCGCGAGCACGTGGCCGAAGCCGAGCTCGCGCCGCAACGTACCGCAGATCTCGCCGTGCGTGGCGCCGGCCTCGGCCGAGGCGACCACCTGCGCGAACACGTTGCCGTCCTTCGACTGGGCCGTGCCGGCGAGCGCGGCGAGCGCCTTGTCGACCTTGGACGCCGAGCGCTGCGCCTTGAAAGCGCGCAGGCTCTGCACCTGCGCCTCGATGCGTGCACGGTCCGGGTAGTCGAGCGCCGGGTAGGTGGACAGGTCTTCCTCGATCGCGTACTTGTTGACGCCGACGACGACCTCTTCGCCGGCATCCACGCGCTTCTGGAACGCGAGGGCCGACTCGCCGATCATCTTCTGCACCAGGCCCTGCTCGACCGCCTTGTACATGCCGCCGGCCTGGTCGACAAGGGCGATGATGGCCGCAATCTTCTGCTCCATCGCGTCGGTGAGCGACTCGATGTAGTACGAGCCGCCGAGCGGGTCGATCACGTCGGTGAGATGCGCTTCATCACGCAGGATGTTCTGCGTCGCCACGGCGATGCGGGCGGCCTCGGCGGTGGGCGTGGAGAACACCTCGTCGTACGAGTCGGTGTGCAGCGACTGCAGGCCGCCGAAGATGCCGGCCATCGCCTGCGTTGTGACGCGCGCGATGTTGTTCAGCGGCTGCTGGCGCGTCAGGTCCACGCCCGAGGTCTGGCCGTGGAACTTGAAGCGCCACGAGCGCGGGTCGCGCGCGCCCAGGCGCTCGCGGCAGAGCCTGGCCCAGATGCGGCGGCCGGCGCGGAACTTGGCCACCTCCTCGAAGAAGCTGACCGAGATGTCGAAGAAGAAGGTGAAGCGCGGCAGGAAGCGGTCGGGGTCCATGCCGCGGGCGATGCAGTCCTCGGCGTACTGCACCGCCGAGGCGAGCGTGAAGGCCATCGCCTCGGCCGGCGTGGCGCCGGCCTGCTGCATGTGCTGGCCGACGATGGACAGCGGGTTCCAGCCCGGCACCTGCTCGTTGCAGAACGCGATGTGGTCCACCGCGATGCGCCGCGCGCCCTGCAGCGCGATGCGGAAGAACATATGGTTGGCGACGAAGTGCGAGATGCAGTCGCTCTGGTTCGAGGTGCCGGTGATCTTGGTCCACGGCACGCCGCGCCGCCGCGCCACCGCCAGCTCGAAGGCGAGCAGCGTGAAGGGCGAGGGGTCGTTCATCGCGGTCGACAGCTCGCCGATGGGCACGCCGTCGAGCGCGCGCTCCATGTCGCCCACGTGGTTGATGACGGTGCCGCAGGTGCCGAGCAGCTCGACCGGCACCTCGTCGGCGTCGTAGCCGCGGAACACCGAGTTGCACGGAATCAGCGACAGCGCCGAGGTACCGAGGGCGAGCAACTCCTTGACGCGCGCGTTGTAGTCCTCGGGCACGCCCAGGCCGATGAGCTGGCGCTGCGACCAGCTGCGCCCGCGGTACATCGTGGGGTAGATGCCGCGCGTGTACGGATACTCGCCCGGGAAACCGAGGTCCGCGCTGTAGGCCGCGCCCGACCAGTCCTGCGGCGTGTACAGCGGTTTCACGTCGATGCCTGAGCGGTTGCGCGGCGTCGTGGCGCCGGGCGCGCCGGCCGCGAACTCGCGCTCCCAGCGCTGGCGTGCGCTGGCCAGGTCGGCGTCGGCCAGGTGGGGAAGGGGCTTGTTCATGCGGCGGCTCCCAGGCGGGCGTGGCGGGTACGGGCGAGTTCGCGCACGGCCGTGACCACGTCGTCGAGCGCGGTGCCCGGATGGAACACTTGCGAGACACCGGCTTGGAGCAGTATCTGCTCGTCCTTGGCCGGCACGATGCCGCCGACGATCACCTTCACGTCGCCAAGGCCGGCGGCGCGCAGCGCGTCCATCAGCCGAGGCACGATGAGGTGGTCGGTGGCCAGCGAGGACAGGCCGATCACGTCGGCGTCCTCCTCGGTGGCGAGCTTGACCACGGTGGGGATTTCCTGCCACGGCGGCGTGTAGATCACCTCCATGCCGGCGTCGCGCAGCGTGGCCGCGATGACGCGGCTGCCGCGATCGTGGCCGTCGAAGCCGATCTTGGTGACGATGACCTTGGGCGGGCGTTCACGCATGCTGTGCTTCCTTCAGGAAAGAGATGAACTTGGCCGCCAGCGCCCGTGGCGACTGGCGGCCCTCGGGATCGAACCAGACGCGTGCCCAGTTGAGCGCACCTAGCAGCATCAGCCGCAAAGTGCGGCGGTCGCTGCCGGCGGGCAGGGGCAGGGCGGCGACGAGCGTGCGGAAGATGTCCTCGTAGCCGGCGCGCAGGCCGCGCAGACGCTCGGCCGCGTCGGGCACGTCCTCGGGGTGCACGCGGATGAGCACCTGCGCGTAATCGCTGTTGCGCAGCACGGTCTCGAGGTGGGCGCGGCAGGCCGATTCGAGCTGCTGCCAAGGCGTGTCGCCCGGCGCCACGCCAGCGCGCACCGCCGCCTCGAGCTCGCCGACGCCGGCCTCGTAGACGGCCACCAGCAGCTCTTCCTTCGAAGCGAAGTGGTAGTAGACCGAGCCGGGGAGCATCTTGACCGCCAGGGCGATGTCGCGCATCGACGTCCCCGCGTAGCCGCGCTGCGCGAACAGCGCGGCGGCGGCGTCGAGCAGCTCGGGCTGGCGGTTGTCGGCGCGTGGCGCGCGTGCGCTCTTCAAGGCAGGCATGGGGGCGTGGATCGCTTGAAAAACAATCGTTCGTTTGGTTTAATGATGCCGCGTTCAAGCCGGACTCGTCAAGCCCACGCCGGGCAAGCTTGTTCCGTTATCGGACTTCGTCCAATGCCGGCAACGCGCCCCGATCTCTGCACAAAATCCCGCGATGCCCCGAACCAACTTTGACCCCCACGAGATCGAACAGGCCGTGCAGGCCGCCGACCTGCGCGTGCTGCTCATGGTGCTGGTCCACATGACCGGTGATCTGGCGTGGCTCGAGCCTCCGTTCCGCCCGCGGCGCGACGTGAACCTCATCCCGGATCCGACGGCCGGACTGGCGCCCGAGGCACAGGCCCGCATCCGCGAGACCGCGGTCGAGGTGCTGCGGCGCGGCGAGCCGCCCGCGATCCAAGACCCGGGCGACGAGTTGATGCAGCGCATGATGTCCGTGTGCCTGGGCGAAGGCGTGCCGGCCGAGTACGCGCGGCTCACGCGCGAGGAGATGGCCTTGGTGCCGCGCCGTGTGCGCTGGGCCGAGGGTAAGGCTGGTCCGCCGGCTCGCGACGACCACGTCCTGATCGTCGGCGCAGGGGTCTGCGGCATCGCGCTGGGAGCCAGCCTGGCCGAGCTCGGCGTGCCCTTCACCATCGTCGAGAAGACGACCGAGATCGGTGGCACCTGGAACGTGAACCGTTATCCGGGCTGCGGCGTCGACACGCCGAACCACGCCTATTCGCTGTCGTTCGGGCCACGCTACCTGTGGCCGCGCTACTTCTCGCGCCGCGAGGACATCCTGACCTACCTGCTGCAGGTGGTTGAGTCCGCCGGGCTGCGCCAGCACATCCGATTCTCGACGCGGCTGATGAGCGCCCGTTGGGACGACAGCGCGCGCCAGTGGGTGTCGCGCCTGCAGGGACCCGACGGCGAGTCGGAACTGCGCTCGCGCTTTCTCGTCAGCGCCATCGGACAGCTGAGCGACCCGTCGATACCGCGCATCGAAGGCGCCGCCGATTTCACCGGCGTGCGCTTCCACTCTTCCAAGTGGCCCGAGGGCCTGCCGGTCGACGGCAAGCGCGTCGCGGTGATTGGCACTGGCGCCACCGTGATGCAGTTGCTGCCCGAGATTGCCGACCGGGTGAAGTCGGTGGCTGTGTACCAGCGCTCGCCGCAATGGTCGCGGCCGATCCCGGGCTACTCCGATCCCATCGAGCCCGGCGCGCAGTGGCTGCTGGCCCACGCGCCGTATTACGCGGCCTGGTTCCGCTTCAACATGTTCTGGCGCTACGGCGACGGACTGCTGAAGACCTTGAAGAAGGACCCCGAGTGGCTGCATCCCGAGCGTGCGGTGAATGCCATCAACGACCGGCACCGGCGCGAGATGACGGACTTCATCCTCTCCGAACTCGCCGACCGGCCCGACCTCGTGCCCAAGTGCCTGCCCGACTATCCGCCGTACGGCAAGCGCATCCTGCTCGACAACGGCTGGTTCCGCACGCTGAAGAAGCCGAGCGTCGAGCTGGTGACCGAACCGATCCGGCGCATCGTCTCCAACGGCGTCGAGACGGCCGACGGCAAGCGGCGCGAGGCCGACATCCTGGTCTTCGCCACCGGCTTCAAGCTGGGCGAGATGGCCGCGCGGCTGGGCATCACGGGCCTGGGCGGGCGCACGCTCGCCCAGACCTGGGCCGACGACAACCCCTCGGCCTACCTCGGCCTGACGGTGCCCGGCTTTCCCAACTTCTTCGGCATGATCGGGCCCGGCTCGTCACTCGGCCACGGCGGCAGCATCTCGTTCCAGGCCGAGTGCCAGTCGCGCTACATCACCTCGTGCCTGGTGCAGATGGCCGAGCGCGGTATCGACGCCATCGACCTGCGTCCGGCGGTGCTCGACGACTTCCTGCGCCGCTTCGACGCCGAGCACGAGACGCTGATCTGGTCGCATCCGGGCATGTCGACCTACTACCGCAACCGGCACGGCCGCGTGTTCACGGTGCTGCCGTGGCGGCTGGTGGACTACTGGCAGATGACCCACGATGCCGACCTCGGCGAGTACGACACCAGCCGTGCCGTTGCGGCGGTCACTTCATGACCGTGCCGCCGTCGACCGCGATCGTCTGGCCGGTGACGAACTTCGCCGCGTCCGAGAGCAGCCAGCACACGGCGCCGGAGACGTCGGCGGCGTCCAGGTTGCGCGGGATCGCCTGGCCCTCCGCGATGGCCTTCAGCGCGTTTTCGTGCCGCTCGCCGAAGAACTGCTTGGTGCCTTCGGTGGCCACCGCCGATGGCGCGACCGCGTTCACGCGGATCGACGCGCGGCCCAGTTCGCGCGCCAGGCCGCGCGTCATGCCGATCACGGCGGCCTTGGAGGTGGTGTAGTGCAGCGCGTTGGGCATGCCGTACAGCGCGGCGAGCGAAGTGATGTTGACGATGCTGCCGCCGCCGCCCGCGCGCATCGCCTCGTGCACCGCCTTGCAGCAGTTCCAGATGCCCTTCACGTTCACCGTCATGGCGGCGTCCCATTCGGCCTCGTCGAGCTGGTCGAAGCGGCCCTTGTGCAGCGTGGCGTAGAGCGCGGCGTTGTTCACCAGGCCGTCGATACGGCCGAACCGTTCAAGCGTCGCTTTCGCCGTCGCGCTGGCCGACGCCATGTCGGCCACGTCGAGCGGCAGGGCGAGCAGGCGCTCGCGGTGCGGGCCGGCCAGCGCGAGCGTCTCGTCGCAGGGGGTGCGGTCCGCTGCCACGGCGGCGCCGCCGGCGGCCAGGATGTCGAGCACGTAGCGCTGGCCGATGCCGCGCGCGGCGCCGGTGACGATGATGACTTTGTCCGTGAGCATGAAGTGGCCCTCGTTCGTTGCACGCGGGCGATGAACACACGCCCATCCGGCCAGCATAGGGGAAGCGACCGACCATGAACAGGCACACACAGATCGCGCTGATGCGGCGCGTGTTCGCGCACCTGCGCGCCGGCACCACCGACTCGGCAGCCAGTGTCGAGCGCAACGCCGCCGCGGCCTACGCCGGCCACGAGTGGCTGGCGCGCGAGCAAGCGGTGCTCTTCCGACACTATCCGTTGGCGATGGGGCTCGCCTGCCAGCTGCGCCAACCGGGCGACTTCATGACCCACGACCAGAGCGGGCTGCCGATCCTCATCGTGCGCGGCGAGGACGGGCGCATCGGCGCCTTCGTCAACGCTTGCGCGCACCGCGGCGCTCGTGTCGCCGACGGATCCGGCAACCGCCGACAGCTGGCGTGCCCTTATCACGGCTGGACCTACCGGCTCGACGGCAGCCTGCGCGGCATACCCGACGAGCGCAGCTTCCCCGGTGTGGACAAGTGCACGCACGGGCTGCGCCCGCTGCCGGCGGCCGAGCACGACGGGCTGATCTGGGTGGTGCCGGATCCCGAAGCGCCGCTCGCCATCGACATCGCCGCGCATCTCGGTGCCGAGCTCGACGCCGAGCTCGCGTCCTTCGGACTGGCCGGCTACCACCACTACGAGACCCGGCTCATCACCCGGGCGATGAACTGGAAGCTGGCGATCGACACCTTCCTCGAGCCCTACCACCTGGCGGTGCTGCACCGCCAGACGGTCGCGCCGCTGTTCCAGGCAAACCTGTGCCTGTTCGACGCCTTCGGGCCGCATCTGCGCGAGGTGCTGCCGCGCCGCAGCCTGAATGCGCTGGCCGAGCAGCCCGAGGAGCAATGGGACCTGATCGCGCACAACACGCTGGTCTACGTGCTGTTCCCGAACACCGTGTTCGTCGTGCAGGTCGATCACGTGGAGACCTGGCGCGTTTTCCCGGTGCCGGACCGGCCCGGCGAGTGTGCGATGCACCTCGACTTCTACGCGCCCGATCCGATCGACACCGACAGCGCCCGCGGCCATTGGGCGCGCAACATGGACCTGACGATCCGCACGGTGTGCGAGGAGGACTTCCCGGCCTGCGAGGGCATGCAGTTCGCGTTCAACGCGGGCGCGCGCAGCGAGGTCGTCTATGGGTGCAACGAGCCCGCGCTGGCGCACTACCAGCGCAGCGTCCGTGCAGTCGTGACGGGCGCTTGAGCATGTGCGGAAGCCGGTGTGCGCGAGGCGGTGGCGACGCCGCGGATCCCGGTGGGTGGGGTGCATGGCAGCGCTTGCGGCTTCAGGCCCGCGGCTCGGCGCGGCGCTGCAGCAGGAACAGCCCGCAGGCGAGCGCCGGCACGCCGACTGTGACGAACGCGGTGCCGTAAGGCAGGCCGGACTGCAGCAGCACGCCGAAGATCGCCGGCCCGGTGAGCACGCCGGCGAAGGTGACGAACAGCGCGGCTGACGTCGCCGTGCCGACGGCACCGGGCGGCGCGCGGCGCGCCACTTCCGCGAGGTAGACGCCGTTCCAGCCGATCGCGCTTGCACCGAACAGCGCGTACAGCGCGAGCAGCGCGATCGCCGGCCAGGTCTGCGCCTGGCTGCTTGCCAGCGCGCACACGCCCATTGCGCAGCCCATCGCGCCCATGACCCGCCGTGCGCTGCCGCGGTCAGCCAGCGCGCCGGCGACGAGCCGCCCGGCGACGCCGGCAGCCTGCGTGAGCGCCAGAACGAAGCCGGCGCGAACGAGGTCGTAGCCGAGTTCGCCCGTCAGGTAGGCGACGAGGTAGGTCCCCAGGCACAGCTGCAAGGCAGCGAAGCAGAACGAGCTCCAGGCCAGCGGCCAGCCGGCCCGGTCGGCACGCGCCAGCCGCGCCGGCGCCGCGAGGTCGCCGAGACCGAGCCGCGTGCCGGGCACGCGGTCGTCGTCGCAGGAAATACGCAGGCCCTGGAGCAGCACGGCCAGCAGCACGCAGACAACGCCGAGCGCGAACAGCGCCGGCGGCCAGCCGATGGTCAGCGCCAGCGTCGGCAGGATCGACCCCGACAGCACGGCACCGATCGGCACGCCGGTCTGCTTGATGGAGAAGATCGTCGCCCGGCGGTGCGCCGGCGTGAATCGGTCGAGCAAGTGCGAGCTCGCCGGATTCAGCGGGCCGTAGCCGGCACCGATGAGAACGGCGCCGAGCGCCACGCCGAGGCGGCTCCCCGAGGCGATCAGCGCCAGGCCTGCGCAGGCGGCGAGCAGGCACAACTGGCACAGCCGGACCGCGCCCCAGCGGCGTACGAGCGCGCCGGCCGCGAGCCCGCTGACCATGCTGCTGCCGTAGACGAGCGAGACGAAGAGCCCGACCCAGGCCACAGGCGCGCCGATATCGGGCGCCGCCTTCGGCGCCAGCACCGGCAGCGCGACGATGGCGGCCGACATCAGCGATTGCGCAGCCAGCATCGCCGCCACCGGCCGTGCGACGCCAGGCGCGCGGTTCACACCGGGTGGCGCTGCACCAGCTGCCGCGCGATGATGATGCGCTGCATCTCGTTGGTGCCTTCGCCGATGAGCAGCAGCGGCGCGTCGCGGTAGTAGCGCTCCACGTCGAACTCGGGCGAGTAGCCATAGGCGCCATGGATGCGCATGCATTCGAGCGCGTTCTCCATTGCCGCCTCGGTGGCGAAGTACTTCGCCATCCCCGCTTCCATGTCGCAGCGTTCGCCGCGGTCGTAGGCGCGTGCTGCCGCCTGCACGAGCAGCTTCGCGGCCTCGACCCGGGTGGCCATCTCGCCGAGCTTGAGCTGGATGGCCTGGTGCTCGCAGATCGGCTTGCCGAAGGTCTTGCGCTGCTGCGCGTAGGCCACCGCATCCTGCATCGCCGCAGTGGCCACGCCGAGGCCGCGCGCGGCCACGTTGATGCGCCCCAGCTCCAGCCCCGCGAGCACCTGCTGCAGCCCGCTGCCTTCGACGCCGCCGACGAGCCGCGAGGCCGGCACGCGGTAGTCGTCGAAGCGCAGCTCGCAGGTGTCGATGCCGCGGTAGCCGAGCTTCTCGAGCTTGCGCGAGACGACGAAGCCGGGCCCCTTCTCGGCGATGAACAGGCTCATGCCACGGTGGCGCGGCTCGGCCGCCGGGTCGGTCTTGACGAGCAGGGCGATGCAGTTGCCCTGGCCGCTGTTGGTGATCCAGGTCTTGCTGCCGTTGACGACGTAGTGCTCGCCGTCGCGCACGGCGCGCGTGCGGATCGCCTGCAGGTCGGTGCCGGCGTCGGGCTCGGTCAGGCCGATGCCGCCGCGCAGCTCGCCGGTGGCGAAGCGCGGCAGGAACGCGCGCTTCTGTTCCTCGGTGCCGCTGCGCAGCACGGCGGCGGCCATGATGAGGTGCGAGTTGATGATGCCGGACAGCGACATCCACACCGACGCGATGCGCGCCACCACCGCGGCGTAGGTCGCCGCCGAGAGGCCGAGCCCGCCGTACTCCACCGGGATGATGCAGCCGAACAGGCCCATCTCCTTCATGCGCTCGACGATCGCGCTGGGATACTCGTCGGCATGCTCGAGCCGCTTGACGTGCGGCCTGACCTCGACGCGCAGGAAGCGGTCGATCGCGTCGAGGATCGCGGCCTCGTCCTCGTGTTCGTGCGCGTGGTCCGGGTTCATCTCGCCTCTCAAACGGCTCGGCCGCGCGCCGCGAGGCCCGCCTGCACGTCGGCGGCGGCGACGCCGCGGCCGATGGACAGCACCAGCTCGCGCACCTGCGCCGCGCGCGCCGGCGCAGCGACCAGCGCCATGTTTTCCTCGTACTTGCGCACCACGTCGGCATTCGTGATCGGGCGCTCCTCGCCGCCGCGGTTGACATGCTCGCGGTGGCGCAGCTCGCGGCCGTCGTCGAGCGTGACGATCACCTCGCCGGAGTAGTACTTGGGGAACGGCGAGCCGGGGTCGACCGCGTACTCCACCTTGGCGGCGAGCGCGAGCGTCTGCTCGTCGCGCAATGCCGCCTCGTCGAGCTCGGCCAGGCCGAAGCGGCCGCGGATCAACGCGCTGGCGACGATGAAGGGAATGCTGAACTGCGCGTCGTAGCTGTTCTGCGGCCGCTTCTTCGTGGCCACCGGCTCGCACACCGTCTTCACCACCTCGGCCGGCACGAGCGCGCGCACGCTGCGGATCTGCTGCGGGCGCAGGCCGTGGCGGTCGCGCAGCACGACGGCCGCGTCCGCGCAGGCATGGGTGAAATGGCAGGCCGGCAGCGGCTTCACGTTCACCTTGGCCAACTCCCACACCTCGCCCAGGCCGGCGGTGGCGAGCGTCAGGTCGCCCTCGCGCGCGAGATGCCCGAGGTGGCTGTTGAAGAGGCCGAAGCGGCCTTCGTAGACCTGCTTCGGGCCGACGAACCCGTGCCGCGCCATCGTCGCGGCGGTGAGGCCCGCGCCGGCCGCCCAGCCCGGGTGCATGCGCTTGGTCCACGCACCGTCCTGCAGGAACTCCATGCTGCCCGAGGCCATCGACAGCGCGATGCCCTGGGCCGAGGCGAGCTGCGCCGCGTTCAGCCCGAGCAGCCGCCCCGCAAGCAGCGTGCAGGCGAATGCGCCAATCAGCCCGGTGGGGTGGAAGCCGACCTGGTGGAAGCCGCCCTTGGCCACCGAGGCGAGCCGGGCTCCGACCTCCATGCCGACCACGTAGGCGGCGAGCAGCGCCTCGCCGTCCGCGCCGGCCAGCGCGGCGGTGCCGAGCGCGCAGGGGAAGGTGCTGGCGGTGGCGTGGATGATGCCGGCGGCGTGGGTGTCGTCGTAGTCGAGGCCGTGGATCAGCAGGCCGTTCATCAGCATCGCGTCGCGCGGCGCCAGCCGAGTGGTCAGCGCGATCACCGGCGTGGCGCCGCCGGCGCCCGACAGCTCCTGCGCTGCAGAAAGCGAACGGTGCGCGAAGTCGTAGTGCGTCGACGCATGGGCGATGCCGACGGCGTCGAGGATCAAGTGCCGCGCGCGCTCGCGCACGGCCTCGGGGATGTCGCCCGGCCGCAGCGCGGCGGCGAAGCCGGCGAGGGCATCGGCGATGGTCGGCACGCGATCGTGGCCCATGAGCGACCTCCTTGAACTTTCGCAGGCCAGTATAGCCAAACGGTTGTTAGGTAGCACCGCAGTTTGGGCTACGATGCCGTGATCACCAACGACGAGGAACGACCATGAGCGACGCTGCAGACACCCCGATCGTGGGCGTGGACTTCGAGGGCCATGTGGCGCTGGTCGAAGTCCGCCGTCCGCCGCACAACTTCTTCGACATCCCGATGATCCAGGCCATCGCGGATGCCTTCGAGGCGCTTGAGGCCGATCCGCGCTGCCGTGCCATCGTGCTGTGCGCACAGGGCAGTGCGTTCTGCGCGGGCGCGAACTTCGCCAACCGCGATGCGACGCCTCCGCAGAAGAGCCCACGCGCGGTGAACCCGCTGTACTTCGAGGCGATCCGGCTTGTCTCCTGCGGCAAGCCGGTGGTCGCCGCGGTGCATGGCCCGGCCATCGGCGGCGGCTTGGGCCTGGCGCTGGTGGCCGACTTCCGTGTCACCTGCGCCGAGGCGCGCTTCTCGGTCAACTTCAACCGGCTCGGCTTCCATCCGGGCTTCGGCCTGTCGTACACGCTGCCGAGGCTGCTGGGGCCGCAGCAGGCGGCGCTGCTGTTCTACAGCGGGCGGCGCATCGGTGGCGAGGAGGCGCTGCGCATCGGCCTGGCCGATGAGTTGGTGGCGCAGGAACAGGTGCGCGCCAAGGCGCTCGAACTGGCCACCGAGATCGCCACCTCGTCGCCGATCGCGGTGCAGTCGACGCGCGCCACGCTGCGCGCCGGCTTCGTCGAGCAGTTCCGGCTCGCGGTGGCGCGCGAGAGCATCGAGCAGAACGCGCACTTCAAGACCGAGGACTTCACCGAAGGCGTGAAGGCAATGGCCGAGCGCCGTGCGCCGCGGTTCCTGGGGCGCTGAGACCCGGACAGGAACCGACAGTTGGCGCCGCTAGCTGTGAGTCGTATCCGGTCCGCCGAACAGCACCTGGCCCTTGATCAGGGCGTCGATTTCGGCGTCGTCGAAGCCGGCTTCACGCAGCACCTCGCGGCTGTGCTCGCCGAAGCGCGCCGGGCGCTGGTGCAGCGCCGAAGGCGTGCGGCTCATCCGGATCGGCGAGCCGATGGTGCGGAAGCCGATGGAGGCGTCCTCGACGACGAGGCCGCGCGCGGTGACCTGCGGATGCCTCAGCGCTTCGCCCATGGTGAGCACCGGGCCGGCCGGGACGCCGGCTGCGAGCAGCGTCATCGCGATGTCGCTCTTGTCGCGCGTCGCGCACAGCGCGTTCACCTCGGCGTCGATCGCATCCTGGTTGCAGAAGCGCTGGCGCACGTCGACGAAGCGCGGGTCGCTGGCAAGCTCCGGGCGCCCGAGCACCTCGCACAGCGCGCGGAACTGCTTGTCGTTGGCGCAGGCCAGCAGCAGGTGGCCGTCGCGGCAGCGGTAGACGTTGTACGGAGCGCCGCTGGGATGGCGGTTGCCGATGCGCGCCGGATCGCGCCCGGACATGAACCAGTCGGCCGTGAACGGGTGCGTGAGCGTGAACGCCGAGTCGAACAGCGCCAGCTCGATTTCCTGGCCCTGCCCTGACGCGTGGCGCTCGTGCAGCGCCATCAGGATCGCCGACGCCGCGTACAGCCCAGCGAGCATGTCGACGATCGATGCGCCCGCCCGCATCGGCGGCCCGTCGGGCTCGCCCTGCCAGCTCATCAGGCCGCACATGGCTTGCGCGGCGGGGTCCATGCCGATCATGCCGCCGAGCGGGCCGTTCTCGCCGAAGCCGCTGATGTGCGCGACGATGAGGCGCGGAAAGCGCGGCGCGAGCACCGTTTCGTAGTCGAGCCCGAAGCCGCGCATCGTGCCGGGCTTGAAGTTCTCGATCAGGACGTCGGCATCGGCCAGCAGCCGCATCAGCACGTCGACCCCTTCCAGGCGCGACAGGTCGAGCGAAACCGCGCGCTTGTTGCGGTTGACGCTGAAGTAGTGCGACGAGAAGCCGTGCTCGTTCGTCGACGGGCCCATCTTGCGGCTGACCTCGCCACCGGGTGGCTCCACCTTCACCACGTCGGCGCCGTGGTCGCCGAGCAGCTGCGTGGCCAGCGGGCCGGCGAGCACGTGCGTCAGGTCGATCACGCGCAGGCCGGAGAGCGCGCCTGGGTGGATGGCGTGGGGTGGCGTCATGAAGTTGCCGATGAGGCCGTCAAGGCCGGCGAGGTGTTTTCAATGAGGGGGTCATGCGTTGCCCTGGCCTGCAGAGAGACTTCGCACACCCGCCGAGCCGCGCCCGCTTGCCGTTGGCGTGGTACCCAGCCGGAAACTCACCAAGGCAGGCCTATTCGAGCTTGATGCCCGCCTTGCGCACGATGGCGCCGTAGCGCTCCTGATCGACCCGGATCGTCTGCTCGAACTCCGCGGCCGAGCTGGCGACGATCTCAAAGCCCATCTCGACCAGCCGTGCGGTCATCGCCGGCTCGCGGAGGATCGCCACGATCTCGCGGTTGAGCTTGTCGACCACCGCCTTGGGCGTGCCGGCGGGCGCGAGGTAGCCTACCCAGACCGAGTAGTCCACGCCGGACACGCCGAGCTCGGCAAAGGTCGGCATGTCTGGCAGCACCGCCGAGCGTCTGGACGCGGCCAGAGCGATCGGCCTCAGGGCGCCAGAGCGCACGTGCGGCGCGGCCAGCGGCACATCGGCCACCGAGACCGGCACCTGGCCGGCCACCACGTCGGCGATCGCCGGCGCGCTGCCGCGATAAGGCACGTGAACCATGTCGATCCCGGTGGCGGCCTTGACTGACTCGCCGCCCAGGTGCCCCGCGCCGCCGTTGCCCGAGGTGGCAAAGCTCAAGCCACCCGGCTTGCTGCGCGCGAGCGCCAGGAACTCCTGCAGGTTCTTCGCCGGCACCGAAGGATGCACGAACACGCCCATCGCAATGGTGGTGGCGTGCACGACGGGAACGAAGTCCTTCACCGGGTCGTACGGCAGCCTGGCGTAGACGTGGCCGTTGATCGCGTGGCCGGAGTTGACCAGCAGCAGCGTGTAGCCGTCGGCGGGCGCCCGCGCCACCAGCGCCGCGCCGATGCTGCCGGTGCTGCCCGGCTTGTTCTCCACCACCACCGGCTGGCCCCAACGCTCCTGCAGGCGGCGGGCGATGTCGCGAGTGAGCACGTCGGTGCTGCCGCCCGCCGGGATCGGCGCAATGATGCGGATTGGCCGGTTGGGATAGTCCGCCGCCTGCGCGGCAACGGTCCACGGCACGGCCGCCAACGCAACGGCGCAGAGGGCGGCTTTCAGGTGCTGAAGCATGGCCTCGATCCTCGTTTGTTCACTCGACCTTGAGGTTCAATGACTTGATGAGGGGCCCCCACAACGCCAGCTCGGCGGCGACGGTTCGCGCCACATCCTGGGGCGTGCCGAAGGCGACGTCCAGCCCCAGCGACTGGAGCCGTTCGCCGATCTCGGGTGCGGCCAGCGCCTTCTCGGTTTCGTCTGCGAGGCGCTTCTGGATCGGCGCCGGCAGCCCCGCGGGCGCCAACAGGCCCATCCAGCCTTTGAACTCGTAACCCGGCAGCGTCTCGGCAATGGCCGGCACGTCGGACAACAGCTTGTGGCGCGTCTGACCGGTGGTGGCCAGCACGCGCAGTTTGCCGGCCTTGACCAGCGGGCTGGTGGTGTTGGGCGCGTCGAACATGAAGGCGAGCCCGCCGCCGAGCACGTCATTCATGGCCAGCGCACTGCCCTTGTAGGGCACGTGCGTCAGTTTCAAGCCCGCCTTCAGCGCCAGCAGTTCGCCGGACAGGTGGTTGGACGAGCTGATGCCCGCCGATCCGTAGGTGAGGGCATCGGGGCGGGCCTTCGCGTCGGCGATCAGGTCGGCCAGCGTGCGATACGGGCTGTCCGTGCGCACCACGAGCAGGTTGACGTAGTTGCACAGGCGGGCGATCGGCGTGAAGTCGCGCAAGGGCTCGTAGCCGACGTTCTTGTACAGGCTCGGCCCGATCGCCATCGAGCCCGAGTGCGCGAAGCCGATGGCGTAGCCGTCGGCCGCCATCTTCGACAGGCGCGCCACGCCGAGCGTGCTGCCGGCGCCGGGGATGTTCTCCATCACCACCGGCTGGCCGAGCTGGTCCTGCAGCCGCCCGCCCACCAGACGGCTGACGATGTCGGCCGGGCCGCCGGGCGCGAACGGAACGACGAAGCGCAGTGGCTTGGCGGGGTAAGCCGCGTCCTGCGCGGCGGCTCGCCACGATGCGGGGGCGAGGGCGCCGGCCGCGCAGGCAAGCAGCCAGCTTCGACGCGAGCTTCTCATGCGATCTTCTCCCCGGAGGTTCAGTACGAGCGCGGCAGCCCCATCACGTGTTCGGCGATGTAGTTCAGCACCATCTCACGGTTCAGCGGCGCGGTGCGCAGCAGCCGCACCAGGCCGTAAAGGTCGTAGATGCCGTACTCCTTGGTGAAGCCGTTGCCACCGTGGGTCTGGATCGCGGAGTCCACCGCGTGGATGCCGGCCTCCGCGGCGGCGTACTTGGCGATGTTGGAGAACTCGCCCGCAGGCATTCCCTGGTCGAACGTCCAGGCGGCCTTCAGTGCCATCAGCGAGGCCATCTCGATCTCGCTGCGCGCAATGGCCAGCGGATGCTGAACGCCCTGGTAGGCGCCGATCGGCGTCTTGTTGAAGAGCTTACGGTCGTTGGCATAGGCCACCGCCTTCTTCAGCGCGAAGCGTCCCATGCCCGTGCACAGGCCCGCCAGGATGATGCGCTCCGGGTTGAGCGTGTCGAACAGGATCGAGAAGCCCTTGCCGACCTCGCCGAGCACGTCGTCCTCAGTGAGCGCGACATCGTCGAAGAACAGCTGCCACTGCGTCTCGGGCACCGGGAATGCCACCGGGATCAGCGTCTTGCTGATGCCCTTCTTCTTCATGTCGACCATGAAGATGGTGAAACCGTCGGTCTTCTTCTTCACGTCGGCGCGCGGCGTGGTGCGCGACACCACCATCGCGTAGTCGGCATGGTTGGCGTCGGTGATGAAGACCTTCTGTCCAGTGAGCCGGAAGCCGCCCTTGCCATCGGTCTTGGCGAGCGTGGTGATCTCCATCGAGTTCGAGCCGGCGTTCGGCTCGGTGATCGCGAAGCAGAACCGGATCTCGCCAGCGCAGCCGCCCGGCAGCAGCCGGCGCTTCATGGCCTCGCTGGCGTGCTTGGCCATCAGGCCCATCGTCATCGTCGGGCCGACCACCAGGTTCAGCAGCGGGATGCCGTTGTTCGCCAGGCCCTCCATGAACAGCAGCATCTCGGTCATGCCCTGGCCGGCGCCGCCGTAGGCCTCGGGCACCATGATGCCGAGGAAGCCGTCGTCGGTGATCTGCTTGTACAGCTCGGCCGGCGGCTCGCTCTTCTCGGCGTACTTCTTCCAGTAGGCATGGTCGAAGCGCTGCGACACGCGGTCGCCGTACTCGTAGACCATGCGCTGTTCTTGCGTCAGGGCGAAATCCATGGGGGCTCCTGCAGTGGCGGTGGATTGGGGAAGACTTCAGCGGTTGGCCGAAGGGAACTTCGGTGCGCGTTTCTCCTTCACCGCGGCCACGCCCTCGGGCGCGTCCTCGCCCAGGAAGCACAGCATCTCCATCGCCAGTGAGCTCTCGAAGATCGGCCGCGCCATGTTCATCCACCCGTTCAGCGAACGCTTGGTGAAGCGGATGGCCTGCTGGCTGCCGGCTGCCAGCTTGTCGGCGACTTCCATCGCCTTGTCCATCAGCTGCGCGCGCGGCACGCACAGGCTCACGAGGCCGATGCGCTCGGCCTCCTTGCCCGAGACGAACTCGGCCGTCATCAGGTAGTACTTGGCCTTGGCCATGCCGCACAACAGCGGCCAGCAGATCGCGGCATGGTCGCCCGCGGCGACGCCGAGCTTGACGTGGCCGTCGGTGATCTTCGCCTCCTCGGCCATGATGCTGATGTCGGCCATCATCGCCACCGCGAGGCCCGCGCCGACGGCCACGCCGTTGATCGCGGAGATGACCGGCTTCTCGCAGGCCATGACGTTGTAGACGATGTCGGAGGCCTCGGTCATGACGTTGTTGATGGTCTGCGCGTTGCCGACCATGCCGCTGATCCAGGAGAGGTCGCCGCCGGCCGAGAAGGCCTTGTCACCGGCGCCGGTGATCACCGCCACCTTGGTCTTCGGGTCGTCGTTGACGACGCCCCAGATCTTCGTCAGCTCCCAGTGCAGCCGCGCATTGGTCGCGTTCATCACCTCGGGGCGGTTGATGGTGATCAGCAGCACGCCGTTGGGCTTGGCGTCGAACTTGAGGAACTGGAAGTCGGAGTAGTTCATGGCAATCCTTTGGGTAAGAAAGTTCAGACCGGGTCCCAGCTGAAGACGATGTTGGAGCTCTCGAGCGGGAAGAAATTGGGCTTCATCGCCGGCAGCACGCGCTCGGCGATGGTCTCCGGCGTCCAGCCTTCGGCGGTGTGCATGCCGCGCACCGGGCGCGACTGGCTCATCAGGAAGATCTCGTTGCCGCGCACGGCGAAGATCTGTGCCGTGACGTCGGCCGCCGCGTCGCTGGCCAGGAAGGCGGCCACCGGCGCGATCTGCGCGGTGTCGAGCTTCTTGAGCTTCTCGACACGCGCCTGCTGCTCGGGCGTCTCGGTCGGGATCGAGCCGATCATGCGGCTCCACGCGAACGGAGAGATGCAGTTCGAGCGCACGTTGTAGCGCTTCATGTCGCCGGCGATCGAGCGAGACAGCGCCACGATGCCGAGCTTGGCCGCGCCGTAGTTGGCCTGGCCGAGGTTGCCGATCAGGCCCGAGGTGGAGGTCATGTGCACATAGGCGCCCGAGTTCTGCGCCTTGAAGTGCGTGGCGGCTGCGCGGGAGACGTAGAAGCAGCCGTTCAGGTGCACGTCGATGACGGCCTTCCACTCCTCGAGCGACATCGCGAAGAAGAAGCGGTCGCGCAGGATGCCGGCGTTGTTGACGACGACGTCGATGCGGCCGAAGTGGTCGAGCGCGCACTGCACGATGCGGTGCGCCGAGTCCCACTCTGAGACGCTGTCGGTGGACAGCGCGGCCTCGCCGCCGGCAGCCTTGATCTCGTCGACGACCTGCTGGCCGGGGCTGGCATCGTTGCCTTCGCCGCTGACGGACGCGCCGATGTCGTTGACGACCACCTTGGCGCCCTGCGCGGCCATCAGCAGCGCCATGTCGCGCCCGATTCCCCGGCCCGAGCCGGTGACGATGGCCACCTTGCCTTGCAGCATCGTGCCCTTGTTCATCTTGATTTCTCCTGGTTGAAAGACTGCCGCGCGCCGCTCAGGACGAGGGCAGCCGCAGCACGCTCGTGGCAAGGATGTTGCGCTGGATCTCGTTGCTGCCGCCGTAGATCGGCGCAGGCCGCGCGTTGTAGAAGGTGGTGAGCGCGTCGATGCGGGCGCCGTCGATCTCGATGTCGCCGGGCACCGCGCCGCTGGCGCCGGCGATCTCGACCAGCAGGTCGGCCAGCTTCGAGTAGGTCTCTGTGGCGAAGATCTTCAACATCGACACGTCGGGCCCCAGCGCCTCGCCGCGCTTGACCTGCTCGACGAAACGCGCGTACAGGGTGCCCAGGTCGGCCACGTCCAGCTCGAGCCGGGTGCAGCGGTCGACGAACACCGGGTCGTCGGCGATGCCGAGCTTGGCCGCGGCGGCCCGCACGCGGCCGAGCGCGTACTGGCTCTGCTTGGGGCTGCCGAGGAAGATGCGCTCGAAGCCGAGCAGCGCCTTGGCGATCGTCCAGCCCTGGTTGAGCCCGCCGACGATGGCCGAGCGCGGCACACGCACGTTGTCGAAGAAGACTTCGCAGAAATCCTCGCCGCCGGCGATGTTGCGGATCGGCCGGATCGTGATGCCGGGGCTCTTCATGTCGGCGAGCAGGAAGCTGATGCCTTCCTGCTTCTTGGCCGCCTTGTCGGTACGCACCAGCAGGAAGATGTGGGTCGCGTCCTGCGCCAGCGTGGTCCAGGTCTTCTGGCCGTTGACGACGAAGTCGTCGCCGTCGGCGACGGCCTCGGTGCGCAGGCTCGCGAGGTCGGAGCCGGAGTTCGGCTCCGAGTAGCCCTGGCACCAGATGTGTTCGCACGACAGGATGCGCGGCAGGTAGCTCGCGCGTTGCGCATCGCTGCCGTGCTGAATGAGCAGCGGGCCGACCATCACGACCCCCTGGTCGGGCGCGCGGGCCACGCCGTGGCGCTCGAACTCCTCGAAGTAGGCGATCAGCTTGTCCGGCGCGAGGCCCATGCCGCCGTGCTGCACCGGCCATGCCGGCGCGAGCCAGCCCTGCGCCGCGAGCACGCGCGTCCAGTCGCGGATCTCGGCCCAGCGCTGGCGGCGCTTGGGGTAGCGCAGCGCCTCGGGGTAGTTCTGCTCCAGGAACCGACGCAGGCGGGCCCGGAAGTCGTCGGTGGACAGCGCGTTCCAGTCGGTGGCCGTCATGCGGCGGCTCCTTCTCCCGCGCGGCGGGAGAGCAGGGCGTAGCGGCGCCGCTGCGCCGCCCCGTTGCCGAGCCAGGCCGACAGCACCAGCGTGCGCTGGAGGTACAGACCCAGGTCGTGCTCATCGGTGAAGCCGATGGCGCCGTGCAACTGCACCGACTCCTTGGCGATCGTGAGGGCGGCGTCGGAGCAGCGCGCCTTGGCACGCGCAGTCAGCAGCGCGCGCGCCGCGCCGTCGGCCCCGGCATCGAGGGCGGCCAGCGCCTCGGCCACCACGGCCGCGGCGAGCTGCTGCTGGATGTGCATGTCCACCGCGCGGTGCTGCAGGCTCTGGAAGCTGCCGATCGCCTTGCCGAACTGCTTGCGCGTGCGCAGGTAGTCCAGCGTCATCTCCACCATCCGGCGGGCGAGGGCGCAGAGTTCGGCAGCCACCAGTACGACGGCCTCGTCGTGCGCCCGTGCCAGCGTCTGCAGGGCCGCGTTGCCGCTGGCCAGAAGATGGTCCGACGGCACGCCGGCCCGGTCCAGATGCAGCCGGGCCGAGAAGCTGCCGTCTGCCAGCAAGACGGGCTCGCACCGAAGGCCCGGCGTCGTGGCCGGCAGCCAGACGAGGGCCAACCCGTCGGCCGAAGAAGCGGTGACGATGTAGCCACTTGCCGCGCAACCCGGCCGCACGTGCTGCTTGCCGCCGCTCAGACTCAGCGTGCCCTGGCCGCGCGCGCACACCGTCGCGGGATCGGAAAGTTCGCCGTTCTTGCCGAAGGCACCTTCGCCGGTGGCGTCCTCCTGCCACGCGACGGCGGGCAGGCTGCTCCCGGCGGCCAGCTCGGCCAGCAGACGGCGCGCGAGTTCGCTGCCGCTGCAGCCTTCGAGCAGCCGCCCCGCGAAGGCGACCACCGGCAGCAGCGGTTCGGGCGTTGCCTGCGCGGCCAGCGCCCCGGCCACCTCGGCCATCTCGGCGAGCCCCTGGCCGTAGCCGCCGGCCGTTTCGGGCGCCAGCAGCCCGGTCCAGCCCTGGCCGGCGAGCGCCGACCAGAAGGCCAGGTCGAAGCCGGGGGCCTTGCCGCGCAGCGCGCGGGCGCGAGAAGTGGGCGACTCCTTGGCGACGAAGCTGGCCGCGCTGGAACGCAGCAGATCGAGTTGCTGGCGGCGCTCGTCCGTAGCGGCGGCGTCGGCTGTTTCAAGCATGGGAATCGGGCGGGACGGGTTCGTGGGCATCAATACGACTTGGGCAGACCCAGCACCTTCTCGGCGATGAAGCACAGGATCAGCTGCGGGCTGATCGGCGCCACGCGCGGGATCAGCATCTCGCGCAGGTAGCGCTCGACCTGGTACTCCTTCGCGTAGCCGAAGCCGCCGAGCGTGGCCATCGCGCGCTGGCAGGCGGCGAAGCCGGCCTCGGCGGCCATGTACTTGGCCGCGTTCGCGTCGGCGCCGCAGTCCTTCTTCTGGTCGTACTTCCAGGCCGCGCGCATCGCCATCAGCCAGGCCGCCTCGAGTTCCATCCACGACTGCGCCAGCGGATGCTGGATCGCCTGGTTCTGGCCGATCGGGCGGTCGAAGACGATGCGCTCCTTCGCGTACTGGGCGGCGCGCTCGAGCGCCACCTGGCCGAGCCCCACCGCCTCGCCGGCGATCAGGATGCGCTCCGGGTTCATGCCGTGCAGGATGTACTCGAAGCCGCGGCCTTCCTCGCCGATGCGGTCTTCGACCGGCACCTTCAGCCCGTCGATGAAAAGCTGGTTCGAGTCGACCGCCTTGCGGCCCATCTTCTCGATCTCGCGCACCTCGACGAACTTGCGGTCGAGGTCGGTGTAGAACAGGCTCAGGCCGAATGTCGGCTTGGGGCACTGCTCCACCGGCGTGGTGCGCGCCAGGATCAGCATCTTGTTGGCGACCTGCGCGGTGGAGATCCAGACCTTCTGGCCCGAAAGCACGTAGTGGTCGCCACTGCGCTCGGCGCGCGTCTTCAGCTTGGTGGTGTTCAGGCCCGTGTTGGGCTCGGTGACCGCGAAGCAGGCCTTTTCCTTGCCCCCGATCAGCGGCGGCAGCATGCGGCGCTTTTGCGCCTCGTTGCCGAACACCACCACCGGCTGCAGGCCGAAGATGTTCATGTGCACCGACGAGCAGCCGGAAAGCCCCGCGCCCGAGCGCGAGATCGCGGTCATCATCACCGTGGCCTCGGTGATGCCCATGCCGCTGCCGCCATACTCCTGCGGCATGCAGATGCCGAGCCAGCCACCCGCGGCCAGCGCATCGTAGAAGTCGAACGGAAAACCGCCTTCGCGGTCCCGAGCGAGCCAGTAGTCGTCGCCGAAAGCCGAGCAGACCTTGCCGATCGCCTCGCGGATGGCTTCGTGTTCGCGGTTGTCTGTGAAGTCCATATCTGATCAAAAGCTCATGGCGAGACGGGTGCCTTGGTCGATGGCTCGCAGCGCGTCGAGTTCGGCCGCGAGCTCGGCGCCGCCGATCACGGCCGGTGCGACGCCGAGGTCGCGCAGCTGGGCGGCGAGCGCGTTCTCCGATTCCTGCCCGGCGCAAACGACCACCGTGTCCACCTCGAGCAGCTGTGGCTCGCCCTCGATGCGCAGGTGCAGGCCTGCATCGTCGATGCGTTCGTACGTGCAGCCCGACAAGGTCTGCAGCCCGCGCTGCTCGAGCCGGGCGCGCAGCGCCCAACCGGTGGACAGGCCCAGCGTGCGCCCCGGCTTCTCGGGCTTGCGCTGCAGCAGGGTGACGGTGCGCAGCGGACGCGGCGCGACCGGCTGGGCCAGGCCGCCGGGCGCCTCGGCGGAAGTCGAAACGCCCCACTCGCGGAAGAAGCCGCCGACTTCGCCGGTGGCCGCATGCCCATTGTTCGGGGGCTGTGCGGATTCCTCGTGCAGCAGGTACTCCGCCACGTCGAAGCCGATGCCGCCGGCGCCGATCACCGCCACGCGGCGACCGGCCTTCCTGCGGCCCGCCAGCAGGTCGGCGTAGCCGATCACCTTCGGGTGGTCGAGCCCCGGGATGTCCGGCACGCGCGCGCGCACGCCTGTGGCGACGACGACATGGTCGTAATCGCCGCACGCCAGCTCGGCGGCCGCGGGCCGCCGGTTCAACCGCAGCGCCACGCCGCCGTCGGCCAGGCCGGTGCGGAAGTAGCGCAGCATCTCGTTGAACTCCTCCTTGCCGGGCACGGCGCGGGCCAGGTTGAGCTGGCCGCCGATTTCGCCGCCCGCCTCGAACAGCTCGACCGCGTGGCCGCGCTGCGCCGCCGTCACCGCGCAAGCCAGGCCGGCCGCGCCGGCACCGACCACCGCGACGCGGCGGCGCCCCCGGCTGGCCGGCATCTCGTCGAACTCGAGTTCGCGCCCGGCGCGCGGGTTCACGAGGCAGGAGGTCGGCTGCGAGGTGAAGATGAAGTCCAGGCAAGCCTGGTTGCAGGCGATACAGGTGTTGATCGCATCGGGCCGGCCGGCGGCCGCCTTGTTGACGAACGCGGCGTCCGCGAGGAAGGGGCGCGCCATCGACACCATGTCGGCGTCGCCCGCGGCGATGATCTCGTCGGCGACCTCGGGCGTGTTGATGCGGTTGGAAAGGATCAGCGGAATCTTCAGCGCCTGCTTGATGCGCGCCGCGGCGAAGCGGAACGCCGCGCGCGGCACCATGTACGCGATGGTCGGGATGCGCGCCTCGTGCCATCCGAAGCCGGTGTTGATCACGTCCGCCCCGGCGGCCTCCACGGCGCGCGCCAGTGCAATCACCTCGTCGGCGGGAGCGCCGCCCTCGACGAGATCGAGCGCGGAGATGCGGTACATGATCAGCGCCGCGGGGCCGAGGCGCTCGCGCGTGCGGCGCACCGTCTCGACGGCGACGCGGTGGCGGTTCTCGACGCTGCCGCCGAACTCGTCGCTGCGGTTGTTGCAGCGCAAGGCAGCAAACTGGTTCAGGAAGTAGCCTTCCGACCCCATGATCTCGACGCCGTCGAAGCCCGCACGCATCGCCAGTTCCGCGCAGCGCGCGTAGTCGTCGATCGTCTGCCAGACCTCCGCCGTTTCGAGCGGGCGCGGCACGCGCCGGTTGATCGGCGACGGGATGTTCGACGCGCCCACCAGCGCGGGCGTCTTGCCGTAGCGGCCGGTGTGCAGCACCTGCAGCAGGATCTTCCCGCCGGCGGCGTGCACGGCCTGCGGGATCGGCCGTAGGGCGTCGGCCTCAGCTTCGGAGACGAGGATCGGGCCGTGCTCGTCGAGCTTGGCCGCCTCGTTCATCGCGAAGCCCCCAGTGACGATCAGGCCGGCTCCGCCACGCGCCCGCTCGGCATAGAACGCCGCGAGACGCTCGTTGCTGCGGTCCAGCCGCTCGATGCCAGTGTGCATCGAGCCCATCAGCGTGCGGTTGCGCAGCGTATGCGCACCCACGCGCAAGGGGGCGAGCAAGGCGGGGAAGGGTGGATGTGCGGGCATGGCGGCGCCCCGAACCGGAGCTAACTAACGTATGTTCGATAAGAATGATATAGTGCTGCACGCCGCTTTGCCACGCCAAAGCACAAGGGAATTCCCCAGCGGGTGGCGCTGCTGACCCGCCATCCAACGAAACCCACAATCGAACGATGCCCGCCGCACAGTCCAACCCCACGCCGCTGGCCGAGGCCTACCTCAGGCCGGGCCGCTTCATCGACAGTGATCATCCCGCGGTGCACGCCTTCGCGCGGCAGCATGCCGACCCCCGGATGCCGCCGCGCGACATCGCGGTGATGCTGTACTACGCCGTGCGTGATGGCTTCCGCTATGACCCTTACCAGTTCGACATGTCCGAGACCGGCCTGAAGGCGAGCCGGGTCATCGAGAACGGCTACGGCTTTTGTGTGCCGAAGGCGGCGCTGCTCGCGGCAGCGGCGCGTGCCAGCGGGGTGCCGGCGCGGCTCGGCTTCGCCGACGTGCGCAACCACCTTACCAGCCCGCGGCTGCGCGACATGATGAAGACCGACCTGTTCGTCTTCCACGGCTACGCCGAACTGCTGATCGACGGCGCCTGGCGCAAGGCGACGCCGGCGTTCAACCTTGCCCTGTGCGAGAAGGCCAAGGTCAAGCCGCTCGATTTCGACGGCGATGGCGACTCCATCTTCCACGAGTTCGACGCCCTGGGCCGCCGCCACATGGAATACGTCAATGATCGCGGCAGTTTCGACGACGTGCCGCGCGAGGAGATGCTGGCGGTGTTTCACGAGGTGTACCCGAACTATCGGGACTGGATCCAGGAGTCCGCCGCCGGCGACTTCGAGCGCGAGGTCGACACGGGCGCGGCCAGGTGAGCGCCGGCGCTGCCCTGCAGCGACAGGAGTTTCCCGGCTTCGCCGGCGGGGCCTGGGTAGCCGACGTCGGCGGGCCGCTGTCTGCGCCGACCGCACTGCTGCTCCATGGAGGCGGCCAGACCCGTCATGCCTGGGGCGGCACCGCGCTGGCGCTGGCCGGCGCCGGATGGCGGGCCGTGGCACTCGACCTGCCGGGCCACGGCGATTCGGCCTGGCCCCCCGATGGTGACTATCGCATCGAGACACTGGCGCGCGAAATGGCTCGCTTCGCGGGCGCGCTGGGGCAGCCGCTGGCGCTGGTCGGCGCCTCGCTCGGCGGCATGATCAGCATGGCCATGGTCGCGCGCGACGATGCGCCGCCCGTGGCCGCGATCGCGTTGGTGGACATTGCGCCGCGCATCGAAGCGGTGGGTGTGGACCGCATCGTCGACTTCATGCGCGCGCACCCGGACGGCTTCGCGACGCTGGACGATGCCGCGCGCCACATCGCCCAGTACCGCGGCCGTCCTGTCGCGGCAAACCCGCGCGGGCTGGGCAAGAACTTGCGCCGCGCCGCAAACGGCCGTTGGCACTGGCACTGGGATCCGCGGCTGATGAACGACGACAACCACAGCCACCGCAACGATCCGGCCTACTTCGAGCGTGCACTCGCCGGCTATGCGGGCGAGCTGATGCTCATCCGCGGCGCGCGCAGCGACGTGATCAGCGAGGCCGGCGCTGAGCGCTTCCGCCAGACCTTCCCGCGCGCACGCTTCGCCAACCTCGCGGGGGCTGGCCACATGGTCGCGGGCGACGCCAACGACGTGTTCAGCCGCACCGTGATCGAGTTTCTCGCCGCCGTGATGCCCGCCTCGCGGCCCACCAGCGGCCACAGCCAGCCGGGAGAACCCACGCGATGAGTCTGCGATCCTTCACCTTGCACGACCTGATCGAGCGCAACGCGGCGCAGCACGGCGCACGCACCGCCTTCGTCGCCGACGGCGAACGCGTCAGCCACGCGGAGTTCGCGGCGCGCGGCGCGCAGCTCGCTGCCGGCTTGGCGACCGCCGGCGTCGGCCGCGGCGACCGCGTCGCGGTGCTGGCCCACAACGGGCTGGCCTTCGTCGACCTCCTGGCCGCCGCCGCACGCCTCGGGGCGATCCTCGTCCCCATCAACTGGCGACTGTCGGCCGAGGAGGTGGCGCATGTGCTGGCGGACACCACGCCGCGGCTGCTCGTCGCCGCGCCGGAGTTCCACGCGCTGCTGGCCGCGGCGGATCTGGCTGCGGTGCAGCGCATGACGACCGCCCCCGACGCCACCGCGCCGTGGCAGCCGCTGGCATCGCTCTACCGCGACGAAGCCTCAGTGCCCGCCGCGCCGGTCGACGACGATGCCGGCCTCGCGATCGTGCACACCGCCGCCGTGGGCGGGCGGGCACGTGGCGCCCTGCTGACGCACCGCGGTCTGCTCGCGGCCGCGCACAAGCAGGTCCATGCTTGGGGCTTGACGGCCGACGACGTTCAGGCCGGCGTGCTTCCGCTGTTCCACCTTGCCGGCATTGGCATGACGCTGGCGCTGCTGGCCGCGGGCGGGGCGTCGCTCCTGATGGCGCGCTTCGACGCGAAGGCCGTGGTGGAGGCGTCCGACGTGCACGGCGCCAGCATCATGGGGTCGTTCCCGCCGATGCTGAGCAGCGTGCTCGATGCGGCGGCGGCCGCGGGCTCGGCGCTGCGCTCGTTGCGCGTCGTCACCGGCATCGACGCGCCGCAGACCCTGGAGCGTTTCGCCTCGGCGTGCCCGCACGCCGACTTCTGGGTTGCCTATGGCCAGACCGAGACCTCGGGGTCGGTGACCATGGGCCGCTGGCGCGACCGCCCCGGCAGCGCCGGCCGGCCGGTGGAGCAGCATGTCGTCCTGCTGGTCGACGACGAGGACCGCCCGGTGGCGGCCGGCGCCACGGGAGAAATCGTCGTGCGCGGGCCGATGGTGTTCGCCGGCTACTGGGGGCTCGAGGACGACAATGCCTTCACCTTCCGCGGCGGCTGGCACCACACCGGTGACATGGGCCGCTTCGACGACGAAGGCTTCCTCTGGTACGCGGGCCGCTCGCCCGCCAAGGAACTCATCAAGCCCGGCGGCGAGAACGTCTACCCGGCGGAGGTGGAGCGCGCGCTGCGCGAGCACCCCGAAGTGCGCGAAGCCGTGGTCTTCGGCGTGTCGGACGCACAGTGGGGCGAGGCGGTGAAAGCGGTCTGCGTGCGCACGCCCGGCTCGCAACTCGTCGCCGAGTCGCTGATCGAGTTTGTCGGCCAGCGCATCGCACGGTACAAAAAGCCCAAGCACGTGGTGTTCGTCGAGGCGCTGCCCGTGTCGGCGGCCGGAGCGCCCGATCGCGCGGCGGTGAAGGCGGCCCATGGCGGATGAGCGGCTGATATGCGGCTGATGAGCGACGGCTGGTGAGTGGCTTCTGCCGGCGGCGCCGTTGCTGCCCGCCAGCCCGGCTCAGCCGGGTGTGCTCAGGCCGCCGTTGACGCTCAGCGTCTGGCCGGTGATGGCGTCCGACTCGGGCCCTGCGAAGAACGCCGCTGCGTGGGCGATGTCGGCGCAATGCACTGGAAACAGCATGCGCTTTTTCAGGTTCTGCAGCATGCCGTCGTGGTGGCCGGCCAGGGCCGGCGACGCGCCGCCCCAGCGCGGCTCGGCGTCGGCGATGTAGCTCATTGCGACGGCATTGATGCGGATGCCGTCGCGGCCGAGTTCGCGCGCCAGCACGCGGCACATCTGCATCATGCCGCCGGTGGCGCCGCCGATGAACGACTCGCCCACCGTGGCCACCCGGCCCGCGTCGGTGCCGATGGCCACGATTTTGCCGCGCTTGCGCGTGCGCATCGCCGCAGCGGCGGCCTGGATCACGTGCGCGCGGCTCAGCCAGTGCGAGCGGATGTAGGCGTCGAAGTCCTCGCCTTGCATGTCGAGAAACAGCTTGAAGGCCAGCGAGTCGCTGCTGGCCCCCGCGCCGCTTGCCGCGAGCACGTCCAGGCGACCGTGGCGTTGAACGATGCGCCCGACCATCGCGTGCACCGCGGCGCGGTCGCCGAGGTCGGCAGCCTCGAATTCGGCGCTACCGCCGGCCGCGGCGATCTCCTGCGCCACCGCCAGCCCTGCCTCGGCGTTGCGGCCGTTGACCACCACATGCGCGCCGCGGCGCGCCAGTTCGAGCGCGATCGCGCGGCCGATGTAGGCCGTGGCCCCGGTCACCAGTGCGATCGACGATTGCAGCGAAGGCGAGTTGCCCATACGATTGAACCTAACATGCGTTTGGTAGACTATTCTGCAGGAGAAGCGATCGGATGGGCAATCGTGAGGCGGTGATCGTGGGGGTGGCGGACCTGCCGCTGAAAGATGGGAAGGCCGTGCAGCCGATGTCTGTTCTGCAGGCGCAGGCGCTCTGCGCGCGCGATGCCCTGGCCGACGCCGGCATCCCCATGCGAGAGGTCGATGGTCTGCTGACTGCCGGCATGTGGGGCGTGCCGGGACCGGGCCAACTGGCGACCGTGACGCTGTCGGAATACCTCGGTATCGTGCCGCGCTTCGTTGACGGCACGAACATCGGTGGCTCGGCCTTCGAGGCGCATGTCGCGCACGCCGCCACCGCCATCGAAGCCGGCCGCTGCGAGGTGGCGCTGATCACCTACGGCAGCCTGCAGCGCAGCGAAGCGAGCCGCAACCTGGCTGGCCGGCCGTCGGTGCTGACCATGCAGTACGAGACGCCGTGGGGCATGCCCACGCCGGTGGGCGGCTACGCGCTCGCCGCGATGCGCCACATGCACGAGTTCGGCACCACCTCGCGGCAGCTCGCCGAAGTCGCCGTGGCCACGCGCAAATGGGCGGCGCTGAACCCGGCGGCGACGATGCGCGGCCCGCTGTCGATCGACGATGTGCTCGCCAGCCCGATGATCTCGGACCCGCTGCACCTGCTCGACGCCTGTCTGGTCACCGACGGCGGCGGTGCCGTGGTGATGACCACCGCCGAACATGCGCGCGCGATCGGCCACCGCAAGCCGGTGCACGTGCGCGGTTGCGGTGAGTCGCACACCCACTGGACCATTGCCGCGATGCCCGACCTGGCACGGCTGACCGCCGCCGAGATTGCCGGCCGCGACGCCTTCGCGCGCGCCGGCATCGGGCACTCGGACATCGACGTCGTCGAGGTCTACGACTCGTTCACGATCACCGTGCTGTTGACGCTCGAGGCGCTGGGCTTCTGCAAGCGCGGCGAAGGCGGTGCCTTCGTGTCGGATCAGCGCACCGCACCTGGCGGCGCGTTCCCGATGAACACCAACGGCGGCGGGCTGTCCTATGCCCACCCGGGCATGTACGGCATCTTCCTGCTCATCGAGGCCGTGCGGCAGCTGCGCGGCGAGTGCGGCGAGCGCCAGGTCAAGGACGCCGCCACCGCACTGGTACACGGCACCGGCGGCACGCTGTCCAGTGGCGCCACCTGCATCCTCTCGACACGTTGAGACCCGACCCATGTACGACAAGCCCCTGCCCATCATCGACCCCGAGAGCGCGCCGTACTGGGCGGCGCTGCGCGAGCGCCGTCTCATCCTCAAACGATGCCGCGACTGCGGGCGCTACCACTTCTATCCCCGAGCGCTGTGCCCGCATTGCCACAGTGACGCGCTCGAGTGGTCCGATGCCCGCGGCACCGGCAGCATCTACAGCTACACGGTCGCGCGGCGGCCGGCCGGCCCGGCGTTCAAGGATGCGACGCCGTATGTGGTCGCTGTCGTCGACCTGGACGAAGGCGCGCGCATGATGACCAACCTGTTGATCGACGACGTCGAGTCCGTGCGCATCGGGCAGCGCGTCAACGTCGTGTTCGATGCCGTGACCGACGACGTCACGCTGCCCCGGTTCAAGCCGGCCGCGTGAAACGCAGGCACCGCGGGTGCGTGCAGGCGCAGTGAGAGGCGCAGAGCAGTCCTTCAATGGCCAAGCGCACCCCAACCTGGCGGCAGGCGGTCGAGGCCGCAGCAGCACTGGTGGCAGAGCCGGTGGTCCTGCTCGACGCGGCCAGCGCTCGCATCGTGCACGTGAATGCGGCCTTCGCTGCGTGTTCGGGCCAGCCCGCCAACGCCCTTGTCGGCCGCAGCCTGGCCGATCTCGACGGGTGGCCGGGCGCCGGCGGGGTTCAGGAAATCATGGCCGATCTGCGGAAACCCGGAGCTGTCTGCGAGACCCGGTTGACAGTGCGTCGCCGCGAGGGGCGCGACGTGTCGCTACCGGCGCGTGCAGGTCGGATCGGCCCGCGGGGATCTCATCTGCAGATCGTCGGCCAGGCGGAGGGCGACGCCGCTCAGGCCGAGCGTGTGGCCGTGTTCCGGCATGTGCCGGTTGGTCTGGCGCTCACCCGGTCGCACCGTTTCGTGCAGGTCAATCCGGCCTTCGAGCGCATCTTCGGCTGGCCGCCCGGCGAGCTGGCCGGTCAGCCGGGGCGAGCCGTGTGGCCCAGCGATGAAGCGTACGAGGAGATCGGCAGGCGCGTGGGGCCGGCACTCCGGCGTGGCGAGGTCGTCGAGGTAGAGCCGGTCGAGATCGCCGGCCGCGAAGGCCTCACCCGGCTGCTGCGGTTGATCGCCGTCGCGATGGCTCCCCAGCAGGGCATCGACGGCGGAACGTTGTGGATCTGCGAGGATGCGAGCGAGCGGCTCCGCCTGAGCCGCGAGATGGCCGATGCATGCCGGCGCGCCGATCAAGCCAGCCAGGCCAAGAGCCAGTTCCTGGCCAACATGAGCCATGAACTGCGCACACCGCTCAACGCCATCCTCGGTCTTGCTCGGCTGCTCCAGCAGGACCCATCCGTCCAGAGCGCACACGCGCGTCATGTCGGGCTGATCGCCGACAGCGCCACCGCGCTTTCCGCAGTCGTGTCCGACATTCTCGACCTGTCGAAGATCGAGGCCGGCCGGGTGACGCTCCACTTGGCGCCGTTCGATCTGCACGACCTGTCGCGGTCGGTGCACGCATCGTTCGGCGTGCTGGCGGCCACACGCGAACTCGGGTTCGCGCTGGACATTGCGTCGGACGTGCCCCGCGTCGTCATGGGCGATGCCCAGCGCGTGCGTCAGGTTCTCGCCAACTTCGTCAACAACGCGCTGAAGTTCACGGCGGTGGGCGACGTGCGCATCACGTTGTCGGCTGGTGAGGCGGGTGCTGTGCGCATCGAGGTTCACGACACCGGACCTGGCTTCGACGAGGCGACGCGGGAGCGGCTCTTTCAGCCGTTCAGCCAAGCCGACGACTCGACCACCCGCCGCTTCGGCGGCACCGGGCTCGGCCTGGCGATCTGTCGCGAGCTCGCGGCGCTGATGGGCGGCCATGTCGGCGCTGCCGGCCGGCCCGGCCAAGGCAGTACGTTCTGGCTCGAATTGCCGCTCGAACCTTCGGCCGACGAACCGGCGAAATCCGACTTCGCGCCGTTCGACGAGCGTGCGCTGGACGGCGTGCGGGTGCTGGTGGTCGAAGACAATCCGGTGAATTTGCTCATCTGCACCGCTCTTCTCGAGCGCTCCGGCGCGCGCGTGGCCGAAGCCGGCAATGGCCTCGAGGCGCTGCACTCGGTGGAGGCGGCCGCAACGGCCGGCGATCCGCATGACGTGGTCCTGATGGACTTGCAGATGCCCGTGCTCGGTGGCATCGACGCAACGCGCCGGCTGCGCGAGCGCTGGCCCGCAACAGCGCTCACGGTGATCGGCCTGTCAGCGGCAGCGTTCACGTCGGAGCGAACGCGCGCCCTGGAGGCCGGCATGGACGACTTCGTTGCCAAGCCGATCGAACCACGCCGGCTGGAGGTCGCCATTCTGCGGGCGCTGGAAAAGCGTCGGCGCGATGCCGCGGGATAGTGGGCGAGTTGCGCTACAACCTGCCTGCAGCAATACAGGAAGCAAGCCCGTGCACCCTTCGACACTCCACGTGACCCGCCTCGCCGGTGCCATCGGCGCCGAGATCGACGGGTTCGACGCTGCCCGGGCGCCGCTGGACCCCGCGCTCGTCACGCAGCTGCGTACGCTGTGGCTCCAGCACGGCGTGGTGTTCCTGCGCCGGCAGCAGCTCGACAGCGACCAGTTCCTCGCGTTTGCGCGCACCATCGGCACGCCGGTGGAGTACCCCTTCGTGCGCGGCATCGACGGCTACCCGCACATCATCGAAGTCAAGAAGCTGGAGCACGAGCGCGTCAACTTCGGCGGCGTCTGGCACACCGACACGGCCTACCTTGAGCGGCCGCCAATGGCGACCCTGTTGCTGGCGCGCGAAGTGCCCCCGCATGGCGGCGATACCCTGTTCGCGAGCCAGACGGCGGCCTATGAAGCCTTGTCAGAGGGCATGCGCACCTTGCTCGATGGTCTGCGCTGCGTGAACAGCTCGGCCAAGGCCGATACGTCGCGCACGCGGGAGGACCGCATCGCCGAGGTTGGCCGCGAGCAGCGCAGCACGCACGAGGCCGAGCACCCCGCCGTCCGCGTGCATCCCGAGACCGGCCGCCGAGCGCTCTACATGAATGCCGGCCACACGGTGCGCTTCGCCGGCATGACCGATGCCGAGAGCGCACCCTTGCTGCAGTTCCTCCACGAGCACCAGCGCAAGGAGGAATTCACATGCCGCTTCCGCTGGGAACCGGGATCGCTGGCGCTGTGGGACAACCGCTGCACCCAGCACTACCCGATCAACGACTACCACGGTTACCGGCGCGTGATGCATCGCATCACCTTGGCTGGCGATGTGCCCACGGCGGCATGAGGTCGCCAGATTGCCCTGAGGGCGACAGTCTCAAGAGAAGTTGTCTCATGGTCTTGCACTCTCCCTCCACGATCGACGGCCTTGTCACGTGACCAGGCCCTGCTCGATCTGCTCAAGGTGAGAGTTGCCGGTGGGCCGAGTCGCGTCAGTGTCATCGACACCGACCGACCGGGCGGAGTTGGCTGGCACTCCGGCGACTGAAAGCAGGCGCGCAAGCGCGTTCTCAGGGCGTGAGCCAACGGCGTGCTGTGGGCTGAAGCGGTGTGTGCGAGCTCATGCCCGTATGCCGGCGGCGCGCAGCACGCGGTCCATCGCCACCAGCACGGACGCGCGCGCCCGATGCTGCGGATCATGGCCAACCCCTGGGAGGGCCGTTACCTCCAGCGGCATGCGGCCGTGGTCCACCAACAGCCGGGCGCTCGCACGCCAGCCGTACGCGTCGTCCTGGCCGAACAGCGCGGCCACCGGGCAACTGACTTCGGCGACCTGCGCGGCCATCGACCACTTGATCGCCGCCTCGTCGGCCCAGGGCTCGTACCAGGCCCAGAACATGGCATTGGTGTTGTCGCCGTGATGCCGTACCAGCTTCTCGCGCAGGCCGCCGTGCTCGAAGGCCTGTCGCGCCGATGACATGGCCTGCACCATCGGCAGGTCCAGCGCCACGGTGGCCGAACAGGCGCATACCGCGCGCACAATGCGTGGGTGTGCGGCTGCGGCCAGTATGCCCATGGCGCCGCCGTCGCTGTGGCCGAAGATCACGGCCTGCCGAACGCCGAAATGTTGCAGCACCTCGGCGAACACCGGCCCCGATTCGTCGAACCGGTAGGAGCGTTCGCGCCGTCCGACAAAGTGTTCCGATCCGCCATAGCCCCAGCGGTCGTAAGACAGCACCGCGAGCCCGCTCTCCCGCGCGATGGTTTCCGGCAGATCCTTCCAGGTGCTCGTGCAGTCGAGGCCGCCATGCATCATGACGATGACCGGCGCTGCGCCGTTGATCGGTCCCCATGAATACGCCGCCAGCCTGTGGCCACCTGCGGCAAGATGGTGTTGCTCCACGGGCTCCCCGATAAGCTCGTCAGGCCGTCCGGCCGGCAGCGCGTGCAGCCACGGCTTCGTCGCGGATGATGTGCAGTTCGGCAAGCATTGAATCGATGGTGTCCAGGCGCTGCTGCAGCGATCGGACGAACGCGCTGAGATCGGTTCTTTCGTCAGTCCAATGGCCTGACGTCGGCTGGCCGAACCACTTCAGGCCCCTGCGACACTCCGCCAGCGACAGCCCCATCGCCTTGAAACGCTGCAGCAGTTCCAGGGTCCGAAACTCGGTTGCGTCGTAGACGCGCGCGCCGTTGATGCGCCGCGGCAGCAGCAAGCCCAAGGACTCATAGTGCCGGATGGCGCGCACCGTGATTCCGACGCGCCGGCAGGTCTCGAAGATGCCGAGCGGCATCACCTTCGAGGCTGGCGCCTCCCGTTCCCGAACCGCTCTTCCTGCCGAGTTGGCAGGCGGCGTCGACCGGCGGGCAGGCATGGTGCTCAGTAGGACTTGGGCAGGCCCAGGACGTGCTCGCCGATGTAGTTCATCAGCATCTCGTTGTTGATTGGCGCGATCTCGAGCAGCCGGATCATCGGCCACAGCGTGACCACGTCGTAGTCGCGGTCGAAACCGTAGCCGCCGTGGACTTGCAGCGTGCCCTCGATCGCCGCGACAGCCGCGCGCGAGGCCAGCAGTTTGGCCATGTTGGCGTGCGCGCCGGCGTCCTCGCCGTTGTCGAAGCGGTCGGCGGCGTCGTAGGTCATCAGGCGCGCCGCCTCGATCTCGGCCTTGGCCAGCGCCAGCCGATGCTGCAGGGCCTGGTAGCTGCCGATGGGCTTGCCGAAGGGCTTGCGGTCCTTGGCGTACGCCACCGCCTTGGACAGCGCGTAGTCGCCCAGGCCCAGCGCGGCGCCGGCGGCCAGCAGCCGCTCGGAGTTCAGGCCCTCGAACATCAGCTTGGCGCCCTTGCCGGGCTCGCCGATCACCGCGTCGGCGGGCAGCTTGACGTTGTCGAAAAACACCATGTACTGGCGCTCGGCGGTCTCGACCTGGATGTTGAGCTGCTGCAGCTTGATGCCCGGCGTCTTCATGTCCAGCACGAACAGCGACATGCCCTCGGTGCGGTGCTGCACCTCGCCGGCCTTGGTGGTGCGCGCCACCACCTGCATGTAGTCGGCGTCGCGCGCGCCCGAGATGAAGACCTTCTGGCCGTTCAGCGTCCAGCCGCCGTCGGCGTTGCGCGTGGCCAGCGTCGACATCGAGAAGCTGTTGGTGCCGGCGTTCGGCTCGGTGATGGCGAAGCACATCTTCTTCTCGCCGGTGCAGGTGGGCGTCACGTACTTCGCGATCTGCTCCTTGGTGCCGTGCCGCACGATCGGTACCCGCGCGAGGCCAGTGACGACGAGAAAGAGCGTCGGCACGCCGGCCAGCGCCAGCGCCTCGTTGAGCGCGGTGATCTCGAGCACGCCGCCGCCGGAGCCGCCGTGCTCTTCGGGGATCGACAAGCCGAGCAGGCCGAACTTTCCCAGGGCCTGCCACAGCTCATCGGGAAAGCGGTCTTCCTTGATGCACTGCAGGATGTAGCTGCGCGGGTACTGCTTGGTGACGCCGCGCGCGGCTTCCTGGATGTCGCGCACGCGCGACTGGATGATCGATGAGGCCGTGGTGCGGCCGGTGGGCGTGGTCTGGGTGTTCATCGGTGGTCCTTGGCGATCGTGTGCGTGGGTGGGGAGCAGCCGCCGTTCAGACAGCAAGTTCGGCGGGAATGGCGACGGGGTGGTCGAGCAGCATCTGCGCATAGGCCTTGCCCTGCGAGTCCATGCGCACCGAGGCGATGCCACCGCCGCCGAGCGCCTCCTGCAGCGTGAAGTTCAGCGCCTGCGTGCCGGGCAGGTCGTAGCGGCGCACTTCGCCGCGGGCCAGGTGTGCGAACCAGCGCGCCACCGCCTGCTCGGTGATGGCGGCGCGGATGAAGGGCAGGAACTCGGGCTTGCGGGCGATGATGCCGATGTTGGCCGAGTCGCCCTTGTCGCCGCTGCGGCCCCAAGCCAAGTGCACCAGCGGCACGCTGCGGCTGCCGCGGGCGAAGGCATCGGCCGCGGGCAACGGGCCACCCACCGCGGGCAGCTCAGCCGGGTCGAAGCGTACGCCGGCCAGCGCGGGTGCCAGAACCTTCTGCGCGCCCATGTCGATGCTCACCGCGAGCTGCGCCTTCGGCACCAGGCACGAGAACAGCCGCACCACCGGCTGCACCTTCGGCCGCCCGCCGGTGAAGCCGGTGATCGCCGGCGCCGACATCAGCGCCATCGGCGCCACCTCGCGCGAGAACAGCTCGAGCGCGTCCTTCAGCGGGTGGCGCACGCCGACCTTGAGCATGACCTCGCGCGCCGACACCTTGGCCTGCGGACCGTAGGTGTCCTCGGCTCCGATCGCCTCGACGCTGGCTTCGGTGAAGTCGCCCCAGCCGCGCTCGGCGTACTTGCGCCGCATGCGCGCGAGCATCGCGGCGCCGGCACGGCGCGCCTTCGCGCCGGCGTCGATGCCGCCGATCATGAACAGGCTCAGCGCGCGGAAGCCGTCGGCACAGGTCACGCTCACCTTGGCCTGGTCGGTGGGCGGGCGGCCACGCGCGCCTGTGACCTCCACACGGTCCGGCCCGGCCTGGGTGAGCGTCACGGCAGTGAAGTCGCACACCACGTCGGGCAGGATGTAGGCGCGCGGGTCGCCGATCTCGT
>VFQQ010000405.1_pt1 | contig 89508 bp, 151 predicted proteins | sample 3512341 | NCBI WGS metagenome assembly VFQQ01 (sample SAMN10412373, study PRJNA504923) | tailings metagenome | isolation source: Relicate 2 Philex TSF1 revegetated site | place: Philippines: Tuba, Benguet | collected 2017-08-29 | reverse complement strand
GTCTCACCCCTTGCTTTCCAAGCTGCGGACGCCACTAGCCAGCAAGTCACGGTTGTCCAGGCCCCTCGCCTTCATCACCAGCAGGGGCACCTGCAACGCGGCAGCAGAGACTGGTTAGGCAGTGTGTGCTGTGCGAGGGTTGGAGCCGTTGCACATTGCCGTCTCTTCCGATGCTTTCCATCGCCCTGTCGTTGGCAACCGCTTGCTCACCTGAGAATTGATGCCATGTGCCAGAAGGCTCTCGCCGATTTTGCTGGTGTTGTTCAAGCAGTTGTCAAGCACACGGCCTGCAGGGATTGCGCAGCTCAAGTGAAGCACTGGGGATGGGCTTGTGGAGATGTGCCATGCGTGCACGGCAGACCCAGCTGCAATCCTCCATTGATTGCAGCCCGCACCGTACTGTGAGCGCTCCCAGCGCTCGCACTCCTGCGGCCAGCTCTCCTCCACCCGAAGGTGCAGCACGTTGTACGCGTTGCTCGCAGTCAGCTCACGCAGGTGCTGCTGAGCACTGCAGAAGCAGCAGAGTAGACCATGTTGAGCAGGGCACTGTTTGGCATAGCAGGCAGCCAGCCCTTGACCCAGCAAGAGGTGGCAGCAGCCAAGGCATGCACAGCCACCCACCACCACACCTTTGGACAATTTTTAGCAGCGGCCGGCGCAGCTGCATCACGTTGGATGTGGCAAACACCAGGCGCTCGTGCTTGGCGATCAAGTCTGGTGAAACCTCAAATGCTGGGCAGCTCACCCTGCAGAGGCAAAGGGTGGGAGGGCTGGGCATTGCTTCAGGCAAGAGGCGCTGGGCCCACGCTGCATTCAACGCACTTCAAAGAGCTGCTCTGCTGAGTGCCTGGGCAACAAAGAGAGCAGCAGACACACCGTCACAGCACCCACCTGACGTGTTGCACAGAGGCATGCGTGAGCTGCATGGACTGCACTGCATCATAAGGCACGGCCAGATTGAGCTCAGCGGCATCGATGCCAGTCGGTGGCAGCACTGCGATCCGCATGCCCTGCTCGTGCATGCCGGCCATGAAGACGTCCTGATCGAAGATTTGGCTGCAGGACATGAAGCAGAAGCTACGTGAGTTTGTCTTCTCACGGCGCAGGCAAGCATTACAGCCTGCAAGCTGGTGAAGCGCCTCACACCTGGCAAGCAACCAATCTGCTGAAGCTGCGCTCACCCAAACTCAAAAGCGCGGCCATCCAGCAGCAGCTGTGGCAGCACTACCGTGCGGTTGGTCTCGGCTGCCAACGCCATGCCTGCATAAGGGGTTGGGCATGGTGCAGCAGGGATTAAAGCTTGCAACAAGCCTTGATTGAACACCCTGCGAAGCATTGCCATGGCAAGCGCGCCCACCCCCTGCTGACCACTAGTTAAGCAGTCATCTACATGGCATCGGCCCAGCACCCACTCACCAGACAGCAGCGCGACGCGCTGAGTTGCCCAGTCGCCGCAGACATTGAAGGACAGGAAGCGCTCGTTCAGGGCCTCCACTGGAGAACCGCCGCCAATGCTTGCATGGGACAGGCAGTCGCAGCCGTTGTGGAAGGCCGCTGTGGCAGTCACGTTTGCACTGGGTGGAAGAGCCTCGTGGGTGCTGACGGGCTGCCGGTGCAGGCCCGCCCCCAGGAAGAGGACAGCAAGCAGGGCCAGCAGCGCCTGCACGCCGTTGGACATGCCGCTGCGGCGGCGCAGGTAGGTGCCCGCAAACATGTGGCCGGGGTCCTGTACCTGCAGCGCGAGCATTGGGATGGGACAATCAGTGGATGCGGCAAGGCTCGAGCTGGCACCGCAGGTTGGAGGTGGGCTCACCGGCCGCATCAGGCCCATCTTGGCCGGGGGTGATGTGGGTGCTGGTGCGGGAGGCCGAGCGACAGAGCTGTGTGTCGGGCTTTTGCGCGCCTGCTGGGCACTTCAGGAGTGCCTGCGAAAAGGTGTGTAGAGTGCAGGAGGCATCTGAGCGGTGAGTGCAGCTGGCGCTCGCCTCTCCAAGCGCCGCCAGCGGCGGCGGCCGTCAAAACGAAGGCGAGCGGGCGGGGCGCCGCCTGCACGTCAGCCGCCGCAAAGGCGACTCACCTCGATACGAGTGCCCGTGCACGCGCACAGCCGCGCCGGGAATGAACGAACCGCCGAACCCCCCTTCTAGACCGCTGCCCACAGCAGCCGAGAGCACAAGGCACGTAGCCGAGTGCTTGGAGGCGCGGGAGTGCCGAACGAGAGAGCAAACAAACCAAACTGGCGGGTTGCGGCGGCGGGCGCCGCCCTAGTGATCTCAGATGCATGCGCTGCAGCACCCATGCCAGCTGAATGTCAACTGCAGCTGAAAGAGCTTCACCTTAACAAACGGTGTGCAACAATTGAGCAGCACAAGGCATTCGTGCAACTCAAGCAAGATATGCATTCTTGGCGGCCGCGCTTGTACCTCGGCAGCCGCTGCCCCTACCGATGGGGACCCATCGGCAGCTGGCCACCTGCCCTTCCTCAACGGGTGGTGCTCATGGCACTGTCGGCATCTCAGCCTGCCATCTGTGAGACCAGCATCTCGGTGGTGTCGCCGCTGGGCGGCTGGACAGTCAGGGGGTTCACCTGGCCCTGGGAGGCCACAATGGTGCTGCACAAGCGAGAAGGACAGGGCACATGGAGGTGGATGGGCAAACCGGTGCAACGTGGGCAACTACTGTGGGACGGCGGCGGCCTGGCCAATGCATCTGCAGCAAGCAGCGCCACAGCCGCCACTGCCCACTCACAACGGCACATTGGCTTAGGCCAGCAGCTCTTCCGGCACGTTGGGCTGCAGGGAAGGGCAGCAGGCACATGCTGAGCGCCCACCATTGTAATAAGCAGCAGCCAGGCGGCAGCTGAGGCGAGCGCGCGGGCACAGCGGCTGCCCATGCATGCCACAGCATTGCCTTGCCCAGCAGCAAGCCCCCCAACCGCAGGCAGCTGCCAGCTCGTGCTGGCAAAGTGAGCCACCAGGGCCAACCCCTGAACCACAGCTTGGAGCAACACCCTTACGCGATGCAGGCGCTCACATTCAGGGGCACCGGCTCCTTAATGCGCCCATTGACGCCATCTGGGAGCTTTGCCAAGCTCACCTGACCAGCTTGAACAGGTTCAAGTTGTCTAGGCCCGTTTGCAGCAGAAAGTCGCAATGCCCAGCCCACCATCCTTGCGCAAGCTTGCCCATACACTGTTGGACAAATGGTCAGAGTACCCACACACTCGCACCTGCACGCAGCCAGCTTTTGAATGTGGCTGATGGGCCAGAATCTGGTAACGTACACAGCCGCAAAAGCAGCGCACCCAGGCTGTGCCCTCCATCCACAAGCACCACAGTCCCTGCACTTTAAAACAAAAAAATCCGAAAGAAACGCACCCAGGTTGTGCCCTCGTCCAATATCACCACGTTCACCTCCAGTCGCAGGCCCAGCGCCTCCCGCGTCTCCTTCACCAGCAGGCAGCTGCAGGGATATACATAGAAGCATGAAGTCAAGCGGAGGGGTGAGAGGGCGTGCATGTGCGAATGCTGCTGTGGCACCACGATGGCAGGAGCATGGCAGGAGCATGATGCCATCTGCTTTGGGCCCCTTCACAATTCCCCTCGGTCCAGCATGATTGGGCACGACAAAGCTTGCCTGTAGGGCGCCAAGGTGATGTCTGCTTCCGGCACCGCCCGGCGTGCAGAGTTGTAAGGGCACACCGACTGCAGCCACGCCAGGCCGGGAGGGGAGGAGATCTTGAGAACACAGATCAGCTGAAAAGGTACCCGATATGCAATAGACGTGCTCTAGCGCAATGACCATGCGCCGCATTCCTCGGATCTTACCCAGCTTGGCCAACTCCTCAACGTTGATGGGGTGCGCCAAGATCATGTCGCGAGTCGTAGCAGCCGCCTGGCTGCCGCTAGCAAGGTAGGAACAGCACCCAGCGGCGGTAAGAGGGCTGCAGGCGTCAGTGCTTGTGGAAGGAGGAGCAGCAGCCTGGCTGTTCAAATGAGGGCAGCTGAAGACGGCTGACCAAGACAGTGCAATCGGGCTGGCGTGCAGGGTCCCAGGTGGGTTACAAAGGCGGACAAAGGGATGAGCACAGCATGTTGTGCTCTCAGCTGCCCCTCTGGCCCGCACCTTGCAAGCCTGCGGCGTCGCCGCACTGCCGCCTGCCACGCCCACCCAAGTACAACGCTGAGCTGTGCGCCTGGCAGGAAAGTCTGGAATCTCGTGTAACAAGTCTCGCACAAGTCTAGAATCTCGTGCAACAAGTCTCGCACCTTGCGTGAGCCAAGGGCCACGAGAGACATCGTCGGCAAAGGGCGGTGCAGCTCGTCCACAAACTGGGACAGCTGGGAGTGTGTGCGGCTGGCAAAGATGATCTGCATTGGGGGCGGCGGGAAGTGCCGTAAAGGAATGCTTGGCATACGGGTGTGTGCTATTGAGACACCCTGGGAGGGCAACCACATCACAACTTGATACTTGATACCTGCCAGAGAAGGAGCAGCCGCCTATGAACTGTTACAGCAACACGCAAGTCCGACCTGCCGAGCCACAGCGGCATCAGGCAGGAACAGAATCAACCCTAGCTGCTGGGCGGCAGAACTAAGCAGCGTTAAGCTCCGGCTCGCACCTTTGCCTGCAGCCGCTGCTGGTCGTAAACAAATCGAAGGAGGTCCTGCTCCAGCCCTGCTTGCTTGCAGTATGCATTGAAGGTCTGGGCAGGCGCGGACAGGTTTCGGGGGGGCAGTGAGGGTCAGCTCGTGGTGCGCTGTAGTAAGCAGGAAGTGCGTGCCAAGGTGGGTTCAGCAGGCCAAGGCAGGGCGCAAGGCTGGGTGACAGCAGCAGGCACCGTCTGCCCACGCGTCAGCCACCCGTCCAGCGATGCAGCAGCTTGCCTTCTAAAACGGCATGTTGTTCCGGACCTGCACCACGTGACGAAGGGGTGACAACCAGTCAACCAGGCCTGGCCCGACATTTGAGTAAGGCGCCGCGGCTTTGCTTGCAGGGCTGCGGCGGCAGGCAGCTCGGTGGGGCGGCTTGCTTGCAGCGCAAAGCAGGAGGCGCAGATCGCACTGCCGAGCTCAGCTGCGAAGCTGCAGGTCCTGCAGGGCCCGCCAGAGGGCACTCGACTTGCTGCAGCAAAAGCAGACTGTGAATTTGTTGGCCGGCGCTTGCAGGCGCTTTCGGATCAACCCTTCACACCATGCGACACACCATGCGATCTTAATCAACAGCAGGAGGGGCAAAGGCGGCACTGCGCCTGCTCACCCGGCGCCCGACCCTGCCTCCATTTGCACCTCTACGACATGCAGCGGGCAGCAGCTAGTTTCGGCAGCCAGAGCAGACGGGTCAGGCCCTTCCTTGCAGCCGCCCGCCCTCCGGCGACGGCGCCGAGGCGGCGGCGCCCAGCCCGTGCTCGACCGCCTGTGCCGCATCTGCTGGGACTTGGAGAGCGCAGACGATGGCCTGGTGGCGCCCTGCGCCTGCAGCGGCAGCATGGTGAGCGCTGGGCAGGGGCTTGTGGGCACGGCGCATGTCCCGGCACGGCTGCATCGGCCACACAGCCTTCTGTGGCCGCTTGCGATGTAACGTAGCTTCCTTTCCGCTCTTCCTCCACACACAGCGCTACATGCACATGCAGTGCCTGCAGCACTGGCAGGCGCTGCTGCATGCCACCAAGGGTGTGGCCGCCGCGCGGCGGTGTGACGTGTGCAAGGAGCGGTGGGCAAAGTGCTACCAGCCGCCGGCTGTGCCCACAGACTGGCGCACCATGTTGAGAGATCCGTTCCGCAGCGTGCCCTGGCCCCCGGTGCTGGAGGTGCGAGGGGCCAAGGGAGCGTGGGCAGGCATGCCGGGGATGGCGGCCGCATCGTCTGCTCTGCTGTGCCGATCATGTGAGGCTGCTGTGGTGCTGCGAAGTCTGCGAAGGTAGCATGGCTGTGGCAGTGGGATGTGGCGTCTGTTCCACCGGCTTTGCGTGAGGTCGGCCCCAAGTTTTTACTCATGTGCCACTCGCCTCCATCTGCATCCGCAGTACTGGAAGTTCAGCGTGCTTGCGACCGGCGCGCTGCAGGGCGTGCGTGCGGGCGTGCAGGGCTTCCGCTGCGGGCATGCAGGTGGGTGGCTGTCAATTTGCACTTGGGCTGATGGGCTGTAAATGTGTGGTAGCCGCCGCTAGGGGTGGTTTGGAGGGCGCGGCGTTGCCACCCTTACTGCATTGTGAGCAGGGCATCTGTGCCTTTTCTGCGGCAGTTACCCTGCTCAACCGAGTTGCCATCCACTCCTGGGTGCTCCGCCATTGTGTGCAGTGGGCGGCTGGGGCAGCGAGGCAGAATCTGGAGGAGCTGGCACGCTGGGCGCCCGAAACGCGCTGGCTGCAGGGACCGTGCCGCCTCTTAAGGCAAGCAGTGCTGCATAAGTGTGCTATGTGGCTGTCTATAGCCTGGGCGATGGCCTGCTTGGCCGCTGGTGGGGATGCTTCTTCAAGCATGTTTGCAGCGAGCTTCGTTGCGGCTCTACGGGCTAGGCATTCCTTGCCCTCCCTTAGCAACTGGTCTACTAGCAAGCTGCCCATTTTTCGTGCAGGCGCCCATTGCGCTCTGTTTGGTGGCCTTTTGTGGCCGGGCTGGCAGCTCAGGTGCGGTTGTAGAACTTATGAGGTGGGCCGGTGCCATTGTTACATGGCAGGCGCAGGCGCCGCTGAGAAGCAAGGGGCGGCTTGTTGCACACGCCATGCACGTGCAACCCCGCATGGCTGTGCGCCCGGATAACAGCATCTCACGCGCCCACAGCCCCGCTACTCTGTTCGCTGCCGCTGGCAGGTGGCGCTCATGTCTGTGGTGTGCGCCTGGGCCGGCAGCATGGCGGGCTTTGCCTCTGGAGTGGCGGGATGCCTGCTGGCCACGCTGCATGCGGCAGCCTCCCTGAAGCGCCAAGGAGGGTGCTGCGCCTGGTGGCGTTGTGAGCGCTTTGGCTGCACTTGCTGTCGAGCGCTGGGTGTGGGCAGCAGCGGAGGGCCTGCAGGTTAGTGCAGGCATCAGCTAATAAAATTTGGTGGCGATGCACATGAGGAGTGGATGCCATGCTCAGCCTGCCCCGCAGAGGCAGAGCCTGCACTCCGCGGCCAGCCTCCCCAGCCCCCCGCACCCATGCCCACTGCCTGCAGGTGCCCTACGGCCAGCGCGCTGGCTTCTGGTGCGGGCCGCCTGACAGCATCTGTGGGCAGCCTGGCGACAAAGGTTGTGATGGCGCTACTGAAGGCTCTGGCCTTTACGCGCCTGTTTGCATAGACTCTGGCCTTCACACGCCTGTTTGCATAACCTGAGCCCGCGTTTCTCCGCTTGTACCTTTTTTGTAGAGCAGTTAGCCCATCCTGCTGTACAGTAGTGCGCCCTGCTGTACCTAAGCTGTAAGTCAGCGGGGGCTGCCGCTTCAGCCCCCTGTCGTGTGTAGCCCAGCCTCACCATCCGCAAATTGCTTTGTAAGCTACTGCCAAGTGCGAGGGCTCAGGCCGCAGTGCGTGTGTGGGTGCTGGCGGCCCCAGCAGGTGCTGCTGGAAGAATACCGTGAAGAGCAGAGGAGCCAGTCTTTCATGAGATGCTGAAGAAAATGGACGAGTGCTGCTGCTGAATATTGCCAACCTGAAGGCAGAAAGTGGGTGCTGCATCAACGGCAGCGGCGGCGCATGCGCATGACCGGCGGGTCCATGCGCGGCGCTGCCGGCGGTTGGGCCTCGTTCGCTCCCTGCTCCCTGTCGTCCTGTGAGGCCCTCTTAAAGTCTGCAGGGGGAAAGTCGTTGGCCGCTGGAGGGGTCCCTCGCTTGCCGGCCGGGCGTGGACCCCGCTTCGACGCAGCCGCCGCAGCATACGGCAGGTGAGACTCCTGATCGCGCAGTATACGCTTGCGGTTGCCGTCATCCTTCCAGCGCGGGCTCTGGCTGTCGGCGGCGGACGTGCCTCTGCCGCAGCCGCCGCTCGCCGCACGCTCCGCAACTGCTGCTGCCCGATGCCGCTCTGCGACCCGCCTGCTGCCCAGCGGCAAGGAATCTATGCTGTTTGAATCGGTTGTGCTGTCAGTGCCATGTCGCTGCACTGCCTGCTCGATACAGTGCGCCCCTTGGTGGGTGCTGAGGAGGCACCCGCCGCCGGCGCTGGAATGCCCGCCATTGCGAGCGGCGGCTTGGAGCAGAGCTCGCATACTGCTGGCATGCTCTTGCTCCAGCGCTCTCCTGCCATCCAGATACACTCATGCTGACCCATGTTTTCTCTCTCATCTGCCGCAGGCATGTGGCCTGGGGAACCAGCGGCGGGCAAGGCGGCAGGCTCGCATTCAGCACCACGGGTGCTGCTGGCAGCCCTTGCGCTGGCAGCAACCTTCGCTGCGCTGAGCATGCTCATGCTGCCAGCAGGCAGGCTGGCATGGGGGCTGGACCGCGCAGCTTTCGGCAGCGGACTGCCCCCGCTGATGTGTGTTGCACGACAGCACCTGCCGCCGCCGCAGCACCCGCCGCCGCAGCTGCCCCAACTGGATCTGGCGGCCAGCAGCCGATTGCACGGCCTCCTCGCCAAGGCGGGGCCGCAGCCAGCTTTGGAAGCGATTGCCAATGGTGCCATGCCACTTGACCTGGCCTACTGGGAGGGCAGCCCCTGGACGCGGCAGCGAGCAGCGTGCACCGCCCCGCCCTTCCCCTCCAAGTGGTGCGCCGCCATGTTCAACGACAAGTACAAGCTGATCTACCTCAAGTGCCCCAAGGCGGCCGGCAACACGCTGGTGGGCTGGGGCGGGAAGGGGTGCTTGGAACGGCAGGTCCATAACTGACTGCTCGCACTGCTCACCATGCGTGGCTGCTGTTGTCGCTTCATAGCACATGCATGGCTGCGCCGCCTGCAAGCACTTAGTACCCTTGTGCCCTCCATTTGCTTCATGGCAGGTCAGCCTGTTTGGCAACTGCGAGGTGGATGCAGTGGACACGTGCCTCAAGTACGTGGACCTGGCAAACACGAGCGAGGTGCAGCACGTCGTCAGCAAGTGGCAGGTGCGGCCGCCATGTGTGCATGTTGCCTGTGCCCCGAACATACTATGCGCCCCAGCCATGCGCATCACGCTGTGGGATAGCGTGCACAGATGCATGTTTTATGGGTGCTTTCTGCTGAAGCGCGTGTTACCTTGTGTCTGCCGCAGGCAGCAGTGCACACGCCGCAAGGACCCCGCGCTGCCTCTTCTGGTCCTCTGCTGAGTATCCCACAACCTCTGCCCGCCCCGCCCTCCACCGCAGGACTACTTTGTGTTTAGCTTCTCCCGCAACATCCTGGCACGCGCCCTAAGCCAGTACCACTACCTGTCGCAGTTCATCGACAGCTGGCCGCTGGCCTCGTGGGACGAGTTCTGCTCCGACCCCTTTGTGCTGGGAGACCTGGTGCAGCAGGCCAATGCAGCCGGCCAGCGCTGCTGCTCGCAGTCGGCGGAGCACCAGTACGTGCATGTGCTGCCACAGGCGCACTGCTTCACCACTGCCACCAACGAGTCGGTGAGCGGCGGCGACAGCGGAGCAGGGTTGGGAAGCTGTGCTCCAGCTCGTGCTATTCTGAACCGCCAGTGCTTTGTTGACTCCGTTCCTGTGTTGAGAGACGGGCTGAGAGCTGCAACTTGCTGCTTCCAACTGAACAGGTGATTTACCTTTGCCCGCCCCATCTTGCCGCAGGCTGTCGACTGGCTGGGGCGGGTGGAGTATTTTGAGGACGATGTGGAGGAGCTGTTCCAGCTGCTCAACGCCCGCTCAGACCTGCCGCAGCTGCCTGCGCCAGGAAACGTGACCGTCGTCAATGCGGCAGAGCGGGGCTCATGCACGCAGCGGCGCCGGCAGCGACGCCTGTTGGGCGGCGGCCGCGGCAGCAGCGGCGGCAGTGGCAGCAGTAGGCAGCTGGCGGGTGAGCCACGCAACAGCACCTTCAACCCCTGCGACCCGATGGACTACTTCAGGTGGGTGCGGTGTGCACATGGACTTGGGGGCGCGCTTCACTGCTGCCGCTTCATTTTGCTTCCCTGCCGCCGTACGGCTGACTTCATGCTGTCCAGTCTGGCCACACCCAACACAGCGCCCTCCCCGCTCGCTGCGCAGGGGGCCGTATGCCCACTGCCTGGATGGACTGGCGCGCTTCTTTGCTGGGGACGTGAGCTTCCTGCAGGCCCAGCAGAAATGATTCAATATCGCACGTGTGTCTGTTCTTTGCCTCACCTTAGTCTCTGTAGCCGCCCGGCGAAGCCGCTAACCCCTGTTTTTGTATGCTAACACCAGCCCGAGTGTGTGTGTGTTAGGTTCATGTGACTTGAGCTTGTGCCTTGTATTTTTATCTGTGTGTGAGAGAGAGGCTACTGTAATTTGAGGACGTGAGAAGTGCAGGTGGGCTGCATGCCAACAGGCGGAAGCATGCCAGCAGATGCAGCAGCAGCAGCAGCAGCAGCAGCCGTAGTACCAGCAGCAGCGGATCCAGCCGCAATAGAGGCAGCGGCAGTGGCGGCAGCCGCAGAGGCGCGGGAGGCACGAGCGGCGGCGACCGCTGCCTGAGGCATGCATAGCAGCAGGCTGATTGAACAGGCGCCGCTGCACTTGCCCGGCTTCGTTCTGCTGCAGGTGGGCAGGGTGCAAGTGAGGGGGCAGTGCCCCCTGTGGATAGCTAGGCAATGCCTACATGGGCAGCCATGCAAAGTGGCAAAGCTCAACTGCATGGGCAGCTGTGCACTGTTGCAAGGCTGTGCGGCATGCTGCTCCTCATGCCTGTCAGCAGGGCTGTCATGGGCCTCTTGCAACCACAACCTCCCCCACTCCCTCATTGCAATTTTTTTCTGCCACCTCAGGAAATGACAATGAGTCTGTGGTGCAACACCCATCCGCAAGCCCTTGTGGCGGCACCTGCCCGCCGCGCTGCTGCCACCGCCCAGCGTGTTCTATCCGCGGCCCGGAGACCTTGCACTCAAACTGGTTCGGGAGGTCTGTGCGATTACATGAAGTTGCTAAGATTAGAAGAGGCACGCCTTTGTCTGGACACCATTTCAGTTCAGCAGTGATGTGCTGAAGTACAGGTCGTGCTCCCCATTGCGGCGGTGCACAAATTGGCGCAGGGCGCGGTCCACACGGGCGGTCAGCTCCTCCCCCTGCATCAAACATAACGCATCACGATAGAGTGACCAAGAGGCTGTCTCATCGTCGACATGCAGTTCATTTGTACAAAACTCCTCACAGCACCCCTCCCCTGCTTCTCAAGCGGCAATGCCTCCCCAACCCCTTCATCCGCGCACCGCCAGGCCGAAGTGTGGCGCAAAGGTGGGGTGCACCTGCAGCTCGGGAGGCAAGTGCAAGCAACAATTAGGCGATCGAGCGGGAAACAAAGCTGATGCAAATCTCCCAATGGTGCTGCCAGCCTGCAAGCCAGCCCCTCGCTGGGCTGGCCCTCTCCTCTCTGCTCACCTCCATGATAATGAACTGGCCGTCAAGGGGACGAATCCACGACAGGTCTGCCGTGGGGGCAAACACCTGCCCCTCCGCCCCCTCAACGTCAATCTGCGTGTGAACGGGTGCAACAAGGAATCAAGCTATTGAGCCGATGCTGGGTGCAGGTGGCCGCCGTCCGCTGTCCTGCCGCCGCTCCGCTGCCAAGCGTACAAGTCTCTGCCTCGAGCACCCAGCTTGCAGGAACCAAGCAGCCCTCACGGGCACCCTGCCCACCTTCAAAATATCAAACGAAGGTATGTCGAAACGGGCCATGATGTCCTTGACGGACATGGCGGGCATGCCCGCTTGCCCCGTTGGCACTTCTTCAAACACGTAGCCCCACTCGCCCGCCTTGGCTTTGACGGCAATCTGGGTGGCCCAGCCCCACAGACCCACGTTCAGGGGATGCACATTCTTGCGCCTGTAGTGGGACAAGGCAGGGATGAGAACACAAGGGGCACATGCCCCGTGTTGCAGCTGTTGGTGGCCTTTTTACAACGGCAACGTGGGTGCAGGAGATCCGCAGCTAGTATGTGGACCGCTTACCCGGCGACGTTCTTCTGCAGCTGCGCAAAGTTGCCAGGGTCCGGCTCGACGCTGACGATGGTGGCATCGGGGTAGAGAAGCGACAACAGCAGAGAGGTGAAGCCCACATTGGCACCTGCAGGGGCGGTGAACACACACACTGTGAGGTGGTGCATCTAGCAGGCCAGAATCAAGATTGAAAGAGAAACAAACAACGCACCAGCGTCCAGAATGTACCGCGGAGGATCGTTGATGAGCGGTGGCATGCCATACCTGCAGTTAAGTAGCAGCAGAGGGGGCTTTCAGTAGGCGCGGCAGCAGTGCAGTCATACCACTGCTTAGGCTGCAAAGTGGAGAACCCACAAGTAGAAAAATCCGTGCTCCTTGAAAACGGCGCGGAACACGGTGGCATCCGTCGTGTTGGGGCGGATTGAAGCGTTGCTCAGGCAGCAGCCAGTTGGGCTGGCAGAAGCAGCGGCGGCGGCGCATGCCAGCTGCTCTGCCGTGAGCGCAAGGTCGGGTGCATCGCCCCAGCGGGCAGCTGCCATCTGCTCGTCGGTTAAGGTGAGAGAGCCGCTACAGCGAAGCAGGCCGGTGTACTGTGCTGCACCATACAGGTCATTCATCGTGAAGTCAGCAGCCAGCTCTGTAAGCTGCTTGCCTGCATAGATGGCAGCCCGAAACGAGGTGCGGGTTGCTCCTGAGCCTGAAGGCGTGTTGAATCAACCGCTGATGCATTTCGATCTACCGCACAACGAGTGCACCTGCAAGCATGATGCCTGCAGCGGTTGCAGCACCCACCTTCCTGCCGGTGACCTGCTGTGGGCTCAGCACTGGGGCTGCTGCTGTCACAGGTGCACGAGGCGTCCCCTGCCTTCTGCAGAGCAGCTGGCTTGCCGCCACCAAAGATGATGATGCACAGCAGGAGCAGACCCGCCAGCACGGCTGCAGGCAGGAGATGGGCCAGACGCGGTGAGCAGGCCCAGTTTGGTAAGAAAGGTGCGCAAAGAGAGGGCGGTTCACAAAAGGTGCCACCCATTGTTTGAGCGGCAGTGGTTGCACACTACGAGCCTCGGAAGCACAGGCCTACCAACGCTCACCTGCAGCCAGGCGTGGCTTTGGGCCGGCACGGCCCGCTCCCACAGCCTTCATCACGATGCACTGCAGATCAGGTGCAACGCAATGGACATGAACGTGCTGAGTGAGCTATGCATACGACTGCATCTGGCCTCGAGCGAACAAGGCGGGTGGCGGCAGGGCATCCAGCACCCACGTGCCAGCAGTGAGTGTGGGGCCGCCGCACGCAGCTTGCGAGTGCGAGGCATAAACAGCTTCTGGGTCGGTTCAGGGCATGTGGCACGTGCAGGAGTGAGCCTCAATCCCTGTGCAGCGCGCGAGGCTGCTGCGGCGCAAGGGCCGGGGGCGGCGGCAGGTGCAGGCGCCCGCGGGCGGCGGCAGCGCCGGAAGGTGCGCCGCGGCGCTGGGCGCTGTCTGTCGTGCACTGGCGCGACCACCGACCTGGAGGAGGGCGGTCGAGCCGTCGAGTGTGCCGTGGGCGGCGGCGGTGGGGCGAAGTCTCTCCAGGGCGCGCAGGCCCGCCGACTGCGCACCGGTGCAGCCCCTGAGATATCGTGAGAGGGCGGGGGAAGGCGCAGCTGCAGAACAAGGGGGTTGTGGACGCCGGCAGGCGGGGTGAAGGCTGGCGGGCGGCGGCGTCGCCACGGTGGCGGGTGCATCATGCGCCTTGATCAAACTGGCACCTTGCAGCCATCCAGCCTAACGAATGGACGAGTGATCTAGATGATAAGTTTATTGTCATGACCCACTGCTTGTCCCAGGTTGCTTTTGCCTTGGGCATTCGCATGGCCGGCTGCTCGTTCGGGCGGGGCGCTCTTTGCCTTTCGAAAAGCATGCGTCTTAATAGCATGTGCATCAGTTGGCACACCTCGTGTACTGCTCAACTGAGTCCCTAATAGTTTTGACGGTAACATGTTACAGACAGCCATCTAAACCATATCATCAGCAGAGTGTCAGGGCTGAGGTGTGGTAGGAGACAGGCTGGCGCCAAAGCGCAGCATGTTGGCCAGCGCAGCATCTGCCAGCTGCGAGTAGCCACCAGGCCCAGTGCCATAGAAGAGCTTAAGGCGCTCGCTGTCAAGAGCGGCCTGCAGGCGCTCGATGCGTGCCCCCGGCATGGCACTGCAGGTCGCAAGGAAAGTGACGGCCGGTCAGGTGAGCGCACCAGGCGGCAGGCTGCACGTTGCAAGCACCGCCAATTGCATCCAAATGGAGACAGCAGGTGAAAGTGCAGGGCGGGCCACAGGGCGCAAGCGCTGACCCACCGCAAGTAGACATATGCCGCCTGCAAGCTTGGCAGGTTCACTGTGACATGTGCCACGTCTGCAGTTTGCGGGCTGACTGCAAGGAACCAGCTGATGGCGGCCTCCGACTGCTGGCCGCCAACAGTGCTGTTGGCAGCCAGCCAAGGCGTTAAAGAAGTGATGTTGATATACACTCCAATGCTTGCCCAGTCAATAGCATCGGGCAGAGGCATTGTGTGCCACGGAGGGCCAAAGAACTGTGGCAAGGGTAGAGGAGTGCGGCACCAGGAGTCAGAAGGCGCTCACCGTGGAGCATGCTCGTGTACATCCGCACCATCTGCCCCGCCTGCCTCACCACGGGGATGCAGCCTGCCACAACGGCTTCGGTCAGCCGCGCTGAGCTGGGGGTGTCCCTGCAAAAAGATTTGACAAGCGCGCCACTGAGTTTGCGTGGTTAGCACCACCGTGCGCTCACATGATGCAGCATGGCCATGCAATCTGAGCATTGGCGACCCACCCCGCCACCATTGGGCAGAACAGAGACTGTCGCAGCTGCTGCTGCATCTCGGCATGAGGCACTTTGTCGGGGCATGGAGCGCAAGCGCATGATACCTGCAGCATAAGAGCGCAACACGCAAGTGAGGCAGGCAGTCGCCTTCGCCAGACAGCATGGGCAGCCAGCACATGCAGGGTGCCCCTCACACCTGCACATCAGGCGCGACGCCGCTCAGCTCGTCCACCACTGCCTTGCGCAGCCGCTTCCCAGCGCTGGTGTAGAAGGGATCATGGCCGCAGCCAGCTGCAGAGCAGTTGGGGAACGTAGCCCAGTTTCACGGCCAATCACGGCAAGGGCGAACAAACAGCTGACGGCTAGCAGGAAGCACACCTCCCATGTACAGGAAGATGGGGCGGACAGTGCCTGCCACAGGTGTAGACAAGTCCACATTGGCCACTGCGATTAGGAAAGGCACCTTAGCTTTGGCCGTGCAAGCAGCTTGCTGCCCCGGCTGCCGCAACCTCAAGCCTTCTCGCAGCCAATTCATGATAGCGCAGAACTGGATGAGCAGCAATGGACTCACCGGCAGTGTAGGGCATCAGCTCCGTGCCATGCAAGCCCTGCCCGCTCCGCCGCTGCCCGCAGATAGCGCCCAGTTCAGGCAGCATGAAGTAGCCATGCAGCAGGCCAGTGTCGGAGCAGATCTGGGACGTAGCAGTGGGGAAAGGACACATGTGATGCTGACAATGAAATCATGCCAGTAATGCACAATTATGCTTATTTTCGTGCTCCCCATTAACTTACCTGCTGCATCCAAGCGCTGACCAAAGCGGGATGAGACAGGGCCACCGCAAAGTCGCGCCCTCCGTGCCGCTGCAGGCAGACCAATGGCAACGAAGACATTTGGGCAGATTCAGTGACTTTGTCATCATGTGGCCCGGGCAGGACCTGTTTGCAATGATACTCACCTTGAAGCGCGGCATGGCAAACAGGGTGGTCAGCAGTCGGTCAATGCTCGAGCGGAACACCTTGGCCTGCTCTGGGCGCCCATAGTCAGCGGCGCTCATGAAAGCCATGTTATGGCAGTGCCTGCACGAGCATGTTGCGGAACAGCGGTCAGGAGGCCGGGCAATGTTAGAAGATCGCTTGCACATGCCCAAGTGACGCACATGTCCAGCCAAACCATGCAGGCTTCACTCAGGTTGGTGGTCAGCAGCCCGCTGTTGTTGAGCAGGGCTTGCATCAGCCACCAGGGGCCCGCATGCTGAAAGGTGTGGTGCGGAGTGACGGGCATGGCCTGCACTCCGCGGCCTTCCTGGCTGTGCGGCCAAACCTGCCAGGTGTGGGTGCAGGGTGTTGGTGTAGGCGGCACGATGCAGAGGCATGTGATGAATGCCAGGAACAAGAGCTTATGAGCGCACCTCGGGATCATCGAGGCTGCAGTGGGGAACATCTGCGAATGGCGCCAAATCTTTGGCAGCGTCCATGACATAGACAGGGCATGAGCGGTTCAGGGCCCACCCCGCCAACAGCGGGCCCACAGCAGGGCGCAGAGCGGGGGCTGAAAGCGCTCCTGGCGTGTCGCTGCTGTCCGCGTGCAAGCTTTGACCTGCCAGTTAGAAAGCAAGCGTGCACACACTGCGCTTGGTACCTCGATGCAGAGTTCCTGCAAGCACTGGGGCAGCTAAGCACAGCAGCAGCATGCCAGTGTGGGCACCCACCTTCCTGCCAGCAGCCTGGTTTTGCCTCACCGCCGGGGCTGCTGCCGCAGGCGCATGTGGCGCCCGCTATCACAGCTGGCTCGCCACCAAAGCAGATGAACAGCAGGACCAGGCCCGCCAGCACAGCTGCAGGCAGGGCGGCCGCAGAGATGGCGGTGATGCACACAGCGGCCAGCTGCTGGGGACATGATATATTATGCACGAGCGCATCATTTCCTTCCACCACACCCTGTGGGCTGCAGCCGCCGTAATGCCCGGCAGTGCGCGAGCGCTCACCAGCAGCTGCGACCAGGCGCGGCCTTGGGTTGGCGCGGCCCGCTCCAGCACCCTTCATCGCTAATCACTCAAATCAGGGGCACTAATCACTGCGAATCAGGGGCAGGGGCGGGCGCCTCCGTTCATTATGCCCTCCAGTGGCGGCAGGGGCAGCCAGCACCCACAAGACGCAGCGGCACGTGGACCGCTTTGCACAACTCGAGCTGCATTTGTCAGCATGCACAGCTGGTTGTGGCTTCCAAGAGTGAGCTTCGGCCTGCATGCAGCGCGCGAGGCTGCTGCGGCGCAAGGGCCGGGGGCGGCGGCAGGTTCAGGCGCCCGCGGGCGGCGGCAGCGCCGGAAGGTGCGCCGCGGCGCTGGGCGCTATCTGTCGTGCACTGGCGCGACCACCGACCTGGAGGAGGGCGGTCGAGCCGTCGAGTGTGCCGTGGGCGGCGGCGGTGGGGCGAAGTCTCTCCAGGGCGCGCAGGCCCGCCGACTGCGCACCGGTGCGGCCCCTGAGATATCGCGAGAGGGTGGGGGAAGGCGCAGCTGCAGAACAAGGGGGCTGTGGACGCCGGCAGGCGGGGTGAAGGCCGGCGGGCGGCGGCGGTGATGGCAACAGATGTGGCGCCCGCAATTCCTTGGAGGCACAACAGGGGTGCTGTTCACATCGAAGTACATCTCTAACTGCTACATTCAAAATCAACACGAGCGTGGGACATATCATGCTAGAGCCTCTTCATTCGCTGCCGGTACCGCGGTGGCAACAGGGACGTCCGGCAGCGCGCCCCACTCGCTCCAGCTGCCGTCGTGCACAGCAACGTGCTTGTCTGGCCGCAGCTGCTTGGCGGCAAGCAGCAGGATGCACGCTGTGGTGCCTGCAGGCGCGCGGGAAGATCGAGCAGTGTATTGAACACCCCTTCGAGATGTATGCCACACACCGGGAAGGAGCCACGTGCGTGCGCACTTCTAAGCGCCGCCTGCCACAGTATGCCACAGGTTGCTCAAAATGTCCCAGCATGATGCCAGGTGCAAAGCATGTTTTAAGTTCAGCGACGCCTCCGCCTGTTTAAGCATGGCAGCATGAGCTCATTGGTCTTCGAAGCTTCCCTGCAGTAACTGTCGTGCATGCCTCTGATTGCCCAATGAGTCCATGCGTAACAGGGTACGGAGTAGGTGAAAGAAGCATTACTGAATAGCTCAGAGAATGAGAGACGAGAATTCGGTATACATCATGGCACTCAAATAAACAGCAGCTGGAGCGCAGGTTGAATGAAGCAAGGTAAACAGGGATGTAGCAAAGGATCGCACTTTGCCATGAAAAGGATGGAGTCGGCCATGCCTGCCGCTGGCGGCATCTCAGCCGCTCTGCTCGGCGTTCACGCACCCCTGCCAATCAGGCCTTGCTGGCGTGCTTTGCGGCACGTTTGCTTAAAGTCTGGTCCAGCGTACACGGTTTCGGTATCGCTGACCAGCCACCACCAGCGGCCCTCGCGCCAGCGCTGCAGTATGGCAGAGGGGCAGCAGCGGCTGCTTGGCCACATGCATGTCAGATCATTCAGCTGCCAACTGCACACCATTCAGCTGGCGGTAGCCTGCACACATCCCTGGATAACAGCCACCGCGCACTACAATCCCTGCAAAACAGCCGCAGCGGACCTGCCAGTAAACGTCGGTGTCCCCGGCTGTGTCCACAGCAGCCTGCAGAGCCGTCTCCAGCGCCTCCCACCTGTCGTGAAAGGAAGAATTTGGGACAGGCAAGGTGAAGAGGCCAGCATAGCGTGCTTGCGCTGGCGGTCCTGGGCAACCTCGTGCACTCCACATACTGCAAGATTCGCGGGATGCAATGCTGCCCTTCACCCGGCAGCATCGCCCCGACTGAAAAGCCACAGCAGGCGTGCCTGAGCTTCAGGCTGCGGTGCTTGGACCAGTTGCTCCTGGTCAGCGTGCCGTTGGCGCGCTCGGCCTTCTCCCGCTCGCACATGAAGGAGCTGGCGGGGTCGCAGGTGAGCAGCTTCCAGTACTGCACCTGAGAGTTCTTATCCTGGGAGAGGGGAGTGGGGGTGGTGCGTGTGAGTTGAAGCAGGACCAACCCGCTGGGTGGCAGGCAGGGAGGGAGAGAAGCCTGAGAAAACACTGCAAAGAAAGTTGCGTGGCATGAGAACAGGATGGAGGATGGTGTGAGGAGAACCTGCAGCAGGTGGCAGTCTGAGGGAGAGGGAGCTGTGTGCTGAGAGATACGTCGGCTGCGAGCATCGGCGGAGACAGGGAGGCCCAAACGAGAGGTGCAGCCTCACTTTGTAGTTTCTGATGGGGTAGCTTGCGTGCGCCTGGGTCTCCTCAAACTCACACATCGTCAGCTCAATGAGGGAGCTGGAGGGGCGCATCAAGTAGCCGTTGGCAAGATTGGCCCCTGCATGGTGCCAGGAGAAGGGGCTTGCGGAGCGTGAAAGGCAGGGGAGGCAGGCACAGTGGGGCCGCAGAGGCTCTGCACCGTTTAGCCGGCTCGACATTATGGCCCTCCGGCGCAGCTTGGGACCACCACATTCCACCCTTCCCCCTGCACGCACCATGCACCATGATCAGAATGTCGGCCTGCTGGGCAGCAACTATGCCTGCCTCCAAGGTAGGAGTGTTCATCTGCACAGGAGAGGGGGTTGGGTATGTTGACGCACCAAGTGCAGGTAGAAGCAGCAAGACCATGCACAGCCAGCACACCAACAAAGCAGTCGAGCTGCAACAGCAAGGGACCTGCAGGCTGCATCTCGCACCTGCACGCACACCGCATGCACGTGGGCTCCCGAGGGGGCAGTGTACTCCCACTGGTTGCACTGCTCAACAAGCTCTGCCATGTTGATTAGCTGCCGCTCCTCGCCGTCCCGCTTCTGGAACACAATGCGCAGCTCTGCCTGGGTGCCTGCGCCCGTCAGCGGTGAGCTGGCTGAAGCAGCCCCAAGGCTGTGCAGGATGGAGACGGGCGGCGGCAGCTGGCTCCGCCCCGGCTGGTGGCTGACATCTGGCCCCACGTCGCTGGAGTCGACCAGCGGCAGCGGCTGCAGCACCACTGCCTCTGGGGTCTGCCCGCTGAAAAGCTGCTCGTGGTACCGGCGCACAAGGTACTGGCCATAAGAGTAGAGTCGGTACTTGTCCACAGCCTGCAGAACAGGGGCAGAGAGGCGATTTAACTAGGTATGCCAGCTGACAAGCTCTCAACACAACCTCGCCTGCAGAAATTGCTGCAGACACCCTGCCTTAGACTACCATAAGCAGCGGCGCACCTTGGCGAGGAAAGTGTTGCACACAAAAAGCTGGCGGAAGCAGCGCTGCTCGCCGCCTTCAAAGCTGGGGAGCGGACCGCCATCAGCAGGCGGGGCACCAATCTGCGGAGTGGCAGTTGGCAAGGAACATATATGATATGGGTTCTAGACTGTGGTCGGGTGCTGCACTGCAGCTTGCCAAAAATCAGCTAGATGATTGACGAAAGCACCTCCAGTCGCATGCGCCACAGCGCACCTGGTCATCCCGCAGGCGGACGGTGAACTCCTCCCAGGCGTCCAGGCGGTAGGGGCTGAGCGGCTGCCACAGCAGGTGGTGCGTTGGAGAGAGGGCCAGGCCCTCCCCAGTCATCGGCACCAGCCGGGCGTGCGCCTCCCAGGGAGTTTCCTTCAGCGCGCTGTACAGCTCAGCGCCATTATCTGCAGCGGACAGGGCGGCTGGTCAGATCACAAAGGTTGTCGGCGCAGGTGCAGCTCAACTGCCTGCAGAGCATGCGGGTTAGAACAGGTGTGGGGCCACCCACATGCCCGCCCACTCACCCCGGAGCGAGTGGGCATAGTTGAAGCTGTGGAAGGGGTAGAAGACGATGGGGACCGTGCAGCTGGAAAACTGCGGTTCGGCCAGGTAGCGGCGCGGCTCGCGCGTGGTGGCGGGGCGGACGTGGATCTCAGGTAGGCCCACCTCCAGGTACTTCAAGGTCTGCGGTGCAAGTGGAACAGGCGGGTGCTGTGGACTGGATGCTGGGACGAATGCTGCCGGGCAGCAGCGGAGCCGCAGGTAAGCATGCACTTGAGCGCTCGCAGCACCCACAGCCGTGCGGTACATGCAGCAGCATGCAGCGGCAGCCGCTGGCGAGGTCGCAGCACATGCAGCACCCACAAAGGTGCAATGCACGCAGCACCCACCGAGTTCAAGTAGGTGTAATGGAAGACGCGGTTGCGTGGGCCGCTGTCGATCTTGGGGATGCCGACGGGCGGGCCGTTGAACAGCAGCGGGCGGTACTTGGGGTCGTACACGATGATGCGGCCCTGGGGCAGAGTGGTGGCAGGGTGGCGGGCTCTGCCATTGGCAAGGCAGCCCTGTTTGCTCAGTGCAACAGCGCAAAGCGGCTGAACCATGTGGGTGGTGCAACAAAGGCAGACCGCACCTCCTCTCTGGCTTACACACCTGGTCCACGCAGACATCACGCAAGGCCGTGCAATTTCTGGCAAAGGGGCCCTGGTCTAGGTCCAGCTTGCAATCAGGGACCACTCGGCGCTCGTTGCCATCAATGGTAGCCGAACGGTTGGCCAGACTTTGGTGCGGACCGCTGGGCGCGGCGGCGGCAGCGGCGGCGGCGGGGCCCCACTCCTGGCTAGATGGCGGGGCAGTGTCCACTGCCGCCAGCTGCACGCGCCGCTGGCTCACAAGCACAATTACGAGGGCCAGGGCGCCGACCAGCGCTTGAGCGCCACGGCTCAGCTGCCGGGGCTTGGCACCCTTGGCCATGGCCCTGATGGTGAGCAGCCAGAAGGGCGGAAAGGCCAAGCTCGCCAACCGGGAAGTTGGGGGCGTGCGGCCGCAAACGACCGGCCAGGGAGGTCTGCTCCGTCGCAGACACAATGAGAATGTCCACAGTCGATCAGGGAGAGCCCGAGAAACCAAGGGCGAAAGGCAGGGCCACCTGTGCCAATGGGCTGTTCAGCAACCAGCAGCGCACGGCGGGACGCCCAGCGGCGCATGCACCGAGTCCGCAGCAAATCGCTGCACTGGCCTGACCAATCAGGAGATTCTGTTGCCAACACATGTGCATACACATACCATCTGCTCCAACTGGACACTTGATGGCCTGCAGCGACCCAACAAGAAGGTGCCCGCCCGGCTGCCTCTCCGCCCGCCTGACTCCGGGCCCACCGCTTCAGCAAGGACGGAGGCGGCCGCAAGCATTGTTTGGGTGCAGGAGAAGGATGCTGTTGGACGGAGCATGCTCAGACCTACGCTGCAAAGTAAGTCCCCAAGGATCCTATCCCATCACCTGCACCTGACGACGAGATTGCCGTGCTTCAAGCGAAGTTCGCCATGCCGCTGATGCCCCAACTTGATCCGTTTAAGCAACTTCAGCTTTACAAAATAGCGTGCAACAATTGAACATTCATGCAACTCAAGGAACATATGCAGGTTGGCGGCTGCCGCCGCCGTCGCCTTCCTCCTTCACAGCTGGCGATCTGCCCTTCGTCAACGGGCGATGCTTATGGCACTGATGGCATCTCAGCCTGCCAGCTGGGACACCAGCATCTCGGTGGCGTTGCCGCTGGGCGGCTGGACAGTCAGGGGGTTCACCTGGCCCTGGGACGCCACAATGGTGCTGCACAGGTGAGAAGGGCAGGGTACATGAAGGTGGATGAGCAAAGTAGGTGGGTGCAATGTGGGCGACCACTGTGGGACGGCGGCGGCCTGGCTACTTAGAGAAGCAGGCATCGACACAGCCGACACTGCACACTCACTACGGCGCATTGGCTTGGGCCAGCAGCTCTTCCGGCACGTTGGGCTGCATGGGAGTGGAGCAGGCAGATGCTCAGTCCTCAGCGCCACCACTCCTACCGATGCCATCCCTGCCGATGCACCCAGAACTTGCCGCTAGCAACAGGTGCCCAGAACCACAGGCGACCGTTGTTGGGCACTGATGGATGGCCGGCACCAAACCGCGCCACCGCTCAAGACCCCTGCCCTGCTCCCTCACGTTCAGCGGCGCCGGCTCCTTGATGCGACCGTTGACGCCATCGGGGAAGAACCAGCCCTTGCCGTCGGTGGAACCGCCAACCAGGATGTTCAGCACCTGCGGGGCGACGGATTTGAGTGTGGACTGGATGTGGCAGCTAGGGCAGGAGGCATCACATGCAAAGCAGCAAGGTGTGCTGCACATACTAAGTAGCTAGGAACTGGGTGCAACCACGTTCCGCCCACCTGCTGCAGCGTGCGTGCCAGTGTCACCCCTGCAATGGTGGTGAAGCAATGTAGGGCGTGCTCAGGTAAATTACTGATTGGGTGCTACAGCAGATAAGCACAACCACGCCTGTTGCGCTGCCCACAAGGTTTCTTTGAACGTGCTTACCATTGCCGTCGGTGGGCACGATGTTGATGCCTCCCTGCACCGGCCGGGGTGGTTGGCAGCAGCAGGTTCACAGGTTGCACAGAGTATGGCGGGCAGCTCCGAGTCAGGCAGAGACCTGTGAACCAGTCACCCGTTCGCAAGGCACAGGGATCTAACACACCCGCTTCAAACCGCGCACCTCCATGAGCAGCGGCTGGTCGATGTGCAGCTTGCCGGTGTAGAACTGACGGAGCGCGGACATTTTATCGAGGAATTGCGCCACAGTCACATTGAACTCGGGCACTGCAAGTGCACAGAGGGGGCAGGGCAGGCAGACAAGTGTGCATGCGTGCCGTGGGCACAGTGCAGATGGAAGGCACCTCCGAGAGGTGTGCATGCTGAGAATGTTTGCTTCAACATCTGCTGACTGGGCTAAGCTGCCCAGCATAGCGGCATGGCATCAGGGCGCATGGCTCACCAATCTCATCCCTGCGAGTCCACAGAATGTAGCGATCGGCGGCTGACTGGTATCCTTCAGCAGGTCAGGAGCAACGCATTTGCCACTGCTCAGGACAGCGTGCAAGCTCCACGTATAGCTGCCCCTGAGCACTCAGGCCGAGCAATACTCAGAGGCAGGCCAGTGCAGGCAGCAAGGCATGCGGTAAGCATCCTACCTGCCGAGCCAGCCAGGCCGCCAGCCAGCGCAACGTTGGTGATGTTGCCATTGGTGGCCGCAAAGGCTGTGGCAGTGACAGAGGCAGCGAGTGCAGATGTGAGTGGAAGTAACAACGCGCATGGCCAGGAACACTACAATCAAAACGACTTGGCTTCCCTTAGACAAGCTGCACAGAGCAGTTCAAGCAATAGCTGAGGACACTGAGCAAGCTCACCGGTCACGCCCTGGTCGCCGGTGGCACCGATCTGTCAGCAGATGGCAGCAGGAGCTCAGGTTGGCATGTGCAGGCTAAGCCAATCTGCGTGCTCCTTCCGAGCAGCTGTGTAGCATTCAACATGGCACTTCCATGCGTGTGAGTTGCTGAATGGCCCCTTTTGCAGGCAGCCCACCTCTTCCAGCATGAACGTGGACAGCACAAAGTTCACATCGTTCTGGGTTTGAGTGGAAGTGGGGAAAGTAACGGCAGGATTGAAGAAAACTGATGGACCATGTGGCGGTGGGGGTGCTCAGGCGTGCTGCACTGGCGCGTCAAGCCTTAAGCACGGGGGTTGCAGCACATATGTGGCGGAAGCAGGCCGGCTGCTGATCTGCAACAGCCTGTGGCGGCCAGCTCGCCTTGTAGGGGTCCCACACCACGCCCGTCGTGTTGAAGGCGGTGTTGAAGAACTGCGGGATGGCAAGCGTGCCGCAGCCGCGATCAGAGAAAGAACACACAAGGGGTGGCACGCAGCGCCAATGGCAGCCGGCATCGCCTCCTCCCCTCACCTTCTCGAACGCCTTGTCGATGTCCATCAGCGGGCAGGCAGGGGCGTCTGAAGGGGGCGGCGGAGCAGGCAGAGCAGCTGGGAGTGTTAGGAGCACGCAGCACCAACAGACATGCACCTCACATCTGGCTGCGGCAAGCACTTGTCCCGGTCCCGTTGTCACAAGGTGGCCTCCCAGGCAAAAACTAACTGACTGCCCTATCAATCACCTGCGCCCAGGGCTTCACGCAGGATGCGGACATGCCCGATCTCGTCGCGAGCCACCTCCTCAGCCCACACCTGCGGGTGGGGTACAGCGGGGAGGCGTTGGGGAGATAAGTGCTAGAACGCCTCTGCAAAGCGGCATTGCCTGGAGGGAAGGCCACACTGTTGGTCCATGGTGCTGAATCCTCCCAGCTACCCAAGTGGCAGTGGGCATGCCGACTTTGCGTCCACTGCTTCAACAAGAGCATGCACGGCCCCATGCAGGCGCTCCCCGCCCCACCTGAATCTCAGGGCCTTGCGCCCGCCGATGGGGGCGGGGCCGCCGCCAAACAGAGCGGGGTCCATGCCTGACGCAAGTTTGCAGGGTGGCAGTGAGTGCTCAGGAGTCTGTGCCAGGCAGGCCGCCTCGCTTCAGACGAGGGGCCTAAGCAAGCGGACTGGTGGGCGCATTCACAGCACAGCGCGGCGATGATGAACCGCCTCTCACCGGATCCGAATGCGGCCCAGGAGTCGAATGTGGCCTCCAGGCACTCGGTGTTCATCAGGAATGACAGGCTGCACAGGGGAAGAGGAGGAAATTGTGGCCAGTGTGGGAAGACGGGGAGGCGCACAGAGCGGTGAGCACGAGCTGCCGGAAGATGAACACACCAGACAGCATTTCCCCGGCCCCCTTGTCTCACAGGTCCTTGTCGGAGTAGTTGAACTGGGCCTGCAGGTCACGCACTGCAATGCAGTATGATGGGGAAGGCAGAAGGGAGGTGGAAGGTGGGCGAGCACCGTGGCACGAGGGCACATGCGCGCGGCGGATGCCGCCGCGGCTGCTGGCCTTGGACGCCCCAGGCCGACGCCCGCAGCGAGCCAGCGCTCCCAGCCGAGCCGATCAGGGCAGGCAGGACGTCTTGCATGCGCGAAGTGCGCGAGAGCAGGCAGCGCACCGGCCATGTCCGTGATCTTCTGCGGGGCAAGCCCGGTGGCAGTGGCAGAGGGCGGCAGGCCAGGGTTGCTGCCGGGTGGCTGGGCAAGCGCAGGGGCGGCCAGCGCCGCCAGGCATAGTGCCGCCGTCGCGGCGGCGAGGGTGGCTGCGAGCATACTGCTGCCTGCAATCCTGCTACCAGTTGAGATACAAAAGTGGACGACAAAGTGGATGGTGTGTGGCTTAAGATGCCATGGTGCAGCTGTGGGAGCGCCCATGCACGGCATCGCCACCTATCCCGGCGCGCAGCTGCCCTGCTCCCATGCAGCTGCCAACTGCTTGGTGTGCTGCTGCAATGGCTATCACAATGCCCGCACGCAGTGGACTCAGTGGACTCAATGGACTACAGCCGGACACTGAGTGCCAAACCACCCACCCTACGCCCGCGCCTTCCTCCCGGATGCTTGTGAGGGTGCCTGCGTTACAAGGTGCCTTGGTTCACGTGATATCGTGCAACACAGCAGCAGGCGCCACTTGAGTGGCAGGCCTGTAAAGCAGGCAAGACTGCTCCTGCCGTACGCCGCAGCAAGGTGCATGATTGCCCGCCTATCGCCGGTAGAGCAGCGAGGAGCTGCGTGCCGCGAGGTGCCCGTCCAGCAGCCGCCAAAACTCCTGCATGTGCCAGGTCGGTGGTTGCAGAAGCAGACTCAGCAGGAAGGCGGCAGACCAAATGCCCTCTCATCAATGCACGCTCGCAACTGCGGGACAGTCAGCAGCCGAGCGGTACAGGCGTGCACACGCCTGCCCAGGCCGTGCACTTAACAGTCTGTCGCAGGGCTGCAGCCCATTTAGCCCACCTGCGCGACGGTGAGGTCGCGGTGCCGGCTCTGCCGGTTGAGGCCCAGGATCTTGACGTTCCAGCTCTTCACCGTGGCGTCCACCTGCGGAAGGGGCAAGGAGGACAGTGAGGCAAGCGCCGAGCCGGGCAGCAGCGATTTGGGCAGCTGGGCAGGGGCCGGTCACTGCTGTCCCAGTGCAGCGATAATGGTAGCTTGAGCTCACAAGGCCCACTCCTTTGCCGAGCAGCACTCATAGCCGCAAGGTAGGAGCAGCAGCCACAGGGCAGCAGTGGCACGAGCAGACAGCGAGCTTCCTCCCCAGGCGCAGCCCATGCGGCTGCCATGCTTTCTGCCCCACCTGCTCGTCTGTGTAGTGCACAAACACGCCCAGCACTCGGGAGAAGGTGTCTACCAGGTTGCCCTCAGCAGCGCCCTACAAGCACGGGGTGTTGAATGTGCAGCGGCGGGATGATTGGAGTTCATCACTAAAGGAAGCCATGTGGGGCCACATGCTATTGCGGTCAACGCCAGGCTGTCACCCAGCCCAGGGAGCGGAGCTGAACTGCGCAGGCAACCAAGCGGCCAGCTGCGAACCAAAGCTGGTGGTGATCCCTCTGCGCTGCCCTGCTGCTGCCCCCACCTTGAAGGGCCACTTCTTGAACTGCCACGCCTTGCCGGAGCAGACCACCGCCACCACGCGTTCCCAGTCGCTGCGGCTGGTGGGCTCCTTGTCTGCAGGCACAGGAGGGGGTGGGGTCAATGCGGTGCGGTCAATGTGGGCAAGATTTAGCCAATGTGGGCGGGCCTGGCCAGCGACTTCCATGGGCAACTTGCTGGCTTCAAGAGCACGCGTTGAGCCTCATGCAAGGCTGAAGGAAGCGAGGCAGCAGGCTGGGCAGCGCACCGGTGACGTAGAACTTGACGGGGCCCTTGCACCCGATGCTGCGCTCGATGGCCATGCGGTCCTCCTTGGACGGGTTGTTGCGCTGGGGCAGGAGGCAGCGGGGGTGGGAGGAGGCAGTTGGCACTGAGTCTGGCTAGGACAGGAGCTATGCTGCACTAGCTTTCAGGTCGTGGCTCTCGGGTGCAGCTTGCTGGGCGCATAGCACAGGCATGCCTCAACAGACGGCATGCACTGGCTTCCATTCCTCCTTCCCAGACCAGCAGAGAACAGCTGCTGCCGCCGCCGCCAACTGCTGCCGCCATCCCCCTCACTGCCCTGTCCCTGCCCCAGCACCCACCTTGGCCTCCTCTGTCGTCTGGAACTCGCCCTTCTCCAGGAACGAGCGGATGTTGTGCATGTTGAGCAGCGCAGTCATGCCGGGCGGCACCATGACAATGGGGGTGCCGCGGTGCTGCCGCTGCGGCGCCTGCGCCGCGTGCGCCGCCACCTGCCGCCGGTGCTGCTCGCTGCGGCTGACGTGCCGCTGCGCCTGAGCCGCTGCCGCCGCCGCGTCTGGCCGGCTGCTGGGCCGCTGCGGTGGCGGCGGGGGCGGCGCCGCGCCCTGCTGCTGCGGTGGCGGCGGCGGCGGCACGCCGTCTGCTGCGGGGCCGGTGGGCTTGAAGCCCACCTGCACACCTAGAGCTGCCGCACCCAGCTGCTTCAGCGTAGCGTCCTGCTGCGTCTGGCGCTCGTAACGGCCAGAGGGCCGCACTGGAAGCGCCGGCTGCGTGGCGAGGAGGCGGGAGGGAGGCAGGCAAGGTTTTAGAAGTGCTCAGCTGCTTGAGCACTGCAGATTTTTGCAGCCACAACCAGCTGCACCACAGCCAGCCGGCAGCCCCGCAGGCAGCGCCAAACAGCACAGCTCTAGCCTTTCCGATCCCCACCTTGTGCGCTGCCGCGCGCTGCTTGGCCTTGAGCTTTTCCACGTGCTCCTTCTGCTGCTGGTCCCGCTGCGCCTGGCTCAGAAGCGTGAGCACCTGAGCGGGGCAGGACAGGGTGCATGTGCTGGGGATCGATGGGGGCTCTGGCAGGTGGCGCTTTGTGAGCATCTGCCATGCCTGCCGCGCCAATGACACACCGCAGGCTGCAAGCAAACGCGCGGCAGTTGACCACGCTCCATGGCCACATCGCGGGCAGCAGGACTCCACCTCACTGCAGTTCACCTTGCGGAAGCTGCGGCCCGGCATGCTCAGCATAGTGTTGCGGTCGCGCAACTGTGGTAGATGGATTGCAGATGAAGGACGGGCAGTGTGTCAGCAAGTTCCTTGGCACAGGCAAGCTAACTACTGGTGTGTTGCCGCACATGCCAGCCACCATCCTCTGCTCAGCATACTGCTGTCCTCCATGCCAGCTCTCTGGTAAGCAACGTCGCCCCAGCCCATACAGATGTATGGAATAGCAGCCAAGCTGGGGGAGCAAAGAAGCAGCAGCGCCCACCTGGACTTCGTTCTCCAGGATGCGCCGCAGCGCCGCCGCCTCCGCCGCCTCCTCCTCCGCCTCTGGTGCCGCTGCAGAGGGCCCCGCAGCCGCGGCGCCGCCCTCATCTATGCGCGCCCGCTTGGCGGTGTGCTGGACCTGCATCAGCGGGTCGTGTGCACGGCTGGCATGAGCATGAGGAACCTGGGTGGCACAACACCGGTGAGCGACAGCACCGCCTCAAGGACAGCCGACTGGCGCCAAAAATGCACGATGCTCTGCCGCCGGCAGCCCTCCCCACCTCGAGGTCGGGAACTGTGAGCTGGATGTACTCAGAGCGATCCGAGCGGCCAGTCAGGTACTCTTGCAGGTCCTGGCGTTGATAGAGAGAAGGGTGGCAGCAGCAGAGGGTTAACGAGGCCTGGGCATGATGCCAGCAGCTGATGCCGCCGAACCAGCCCAGCAAGCTGCCTACCGCACTGCACTCTGCACTGACATGCCCTGCCAGCTCAACCCCAAAGCCAATAAGGCTGCTAAATAGAATGTGTGCCCCCAGCGGCAGCTCAAGCGCGCACCTTGCGGTCCACAAAGGTGACCGCCTTGCCAATCTCCTTGCCCGCCTTCTTGAAGTAGTCGGTGAACTTGGCGTCCACGTGCTTTGCGAAGAACAGCAGCGTCTCCAGGTCGTAAAAGTTACCCTTGCCCTGCAGAGGGCGTGCGGGGAGCAGGGCGTATGGTGCAGTGAGCCGAGGGCGGCGGCGACCGCCGCAGCGGCGACGGCGGCGGCAGGCAGTGTAGGGCCCGGCGCGCGGCGCGCCGCACCTGCTGCGACTTGTATCCCGTGGGCACGGTCTTGTTGAAGCTGAACTTGCCGCCAAAGTCCACTCGGTCGCCCGTGAGCACCACCTCCTCAATCCTGCCGGTGCTGACATACTCTCGCAGCAGCGAGAGGGGATCGGCCATCCTGAGCGAGCGCCGCCGGCTCCCCGGGGGGCCTCCCCGCTGCAACCAAAGTGGGTGCGGACGCTGCGGGCTGCCTGCTGCTGGCGAGTGACACGGATCAGACAGAGATGCAATGTGCGACAACGATGCGGCGCCCTGATGGCGGAAAGGGCGTGGGCTGATCACCGCCCGTCGAGGCATCGCTCGGCGATGCTGCTGTTGGGCCGGCTGTTACTGCTGTTGGGCTGGCCTGTTGCTGTGGCCAATGTGGTTGTTAGCTGCGATGTTTTGGGGCTTGTCAATCCCATCAAGTGGAGAACCCCGCAGAAGTGACAGCCTGCTCAAGTTGCCAGCAACGTCGCCCTCCGACGGGCCTCCCCCAGGCTCCACGGTGCACTTACAGGCCGTTGATGTGGATCAAAGGGGCAATCAAAGGGGCAGAGTCATGTTAATGAAATGGTTGGAAGCTGATTTGTGTTCAGACGCGCACCGCACACACCCGCAGCGAGTGGTCGTCAGAGCAGGAGGCAAGCAGGTAGCGTTGCTGCCCAGGCGGCCCCACTGCTGCCTGCTCCTCCTCGTCGTCTCGCCGCCAGCACAGCCGCCGCACCGCTGCTGCGTGCTGCTCATGCAGCGGCGACTGCCACAGCAGCTCGTGTGTGGCAGAGACCAGCTGCTGCTGGCCGCCTCCACCTGCTGCTGGGGAAGCCTCCTGCAGCACCAGACGCAGCAGCTGCACTGCCCCGCTCTCCAGGCCAGCAGCAAGGAGGTAACTAGTGCCAAGCTGGCAGTCTGGGGCAAACTGCACGCTGCGCACGCTGTCGCCGCAGTCAATCGTGGCAACAGCGGCCTCAGGCAGCTTTACCGAGCCATCTGCGCCTGGCGTGATAGCCCAAACCTTGACTGCATGAAGGGCACGAGGGCGGTGGGCAGGTGTGCTCCATCAGGCTGGTCTTGTTGGCCACATCCCCCTTGGCACAAGCAACAGGGCACGCACATGCTTCATACACATGCATGAAGGGCTGCAACAAGCGGTCCAACCCCAGATCGCCGTCACAAGCACACATGACATCAGCCGGCAGGCTCACCCTTGCCGTCGCGAGAGGCGGTGCCAAGCAGGCGCCCATCTGGCGACCAGTGCAGGCCCCAGACGATGCGGGAATGTGCCTTGATGCAGCCTACGCGCCGGAAGGGTGCCGTGACGGCTGCTGGCCCTTGTGCTTCCCCGCCTGCGCTGCCCTGCTCCTGCCGCTCAAACAGCGCCACAGAGCGGTCCCGGCTGGCAGAAGCCAGGAAGCGGCCGTCCGGCGAAAAGGCCAGCTGGGTGACTGCAGTGGGCAGAGGAAGGTGGAATGGGGTGGGCAGGAGGCACAGCAGTCGGTGTCTGTGCAAGCGGCCGCACGCATTGGGACGTGAATACGCAGGCTCACTGCATGCATGCTGCCTGTCGTTGCAAGCCAGCCTGGGCCCCAGCCTCCCTGCCACCACCAGCTTGAGATCCTGCTCCTCACCTGTCAGCGTGTGGGCCGGCAGCTGCGCCACGCCGGTCCAGTTGGAGGTGTCCCACAGCCAGATGGCAGCCGTGTCTGCTGACTGGGCGCGGCAGGCTGAGGCCAGGTAGCGGCCAAGCGGGTCTGCAGAGAGGGTAGCCAGGTCGGGCTTAAGCCACATAGCATGGACCCAACACAATGCCTGAATGGCACGGTGATGCCTGACCACAAAAGCTGTGAGGCCCAATGCGCCATGCGACACCAACGTGCCGCAAGTCCCAGCTCAGCTTCCCATTCCCAAGCCAGGCCAGCCACTGTTGCTGCCCCAGCTCGCTCACCCGCCGCCAAGCAGTAGGCATCGTTGCCGTGGCCGTAGAGCTTGTGAATTTCTGGCCACAGCGTGTTCTGGGCCAGATGCTCCTCCAGAGGCGGGCCGGAGACTGCTCCAGGTGCCGCGTTGGGTGCCAGATCGGGGCCATCCTCATATGCTGCTGCTCCCGTGCCTGGCAGGAAGCGCCCCTCTAGGCTGCTGGTTGGCACCACGCAGCTGCCATCCTCTGCTGCTGCCTCATCTTCATAGACTGCCTTGTTGGACAGGCCCAGCGCCGGCAGCAGCGCGCCCAGCACGCCGGCCCCGCCGCCGCCGCCGCCGCCTGCTGCCGCCGGGAAGGCGGCCCGGCCTCGCGCGGCAGCCAGTGTGTCGTGAAAGGCGCGTGGCGCCTCAAACACACGGAGCACCTTTTCCTCGCTGGCAGTGGCATATAGGAAGCTGGGCGGGCGGCCTGGGCCGCCGTCTCTGGACGGCAGTGCTGCCACGCCGCTGAAGTCATGGCCATGCACCTGGAGGACAAAAGGGGCGGGGCAGAGTGAGCAGTGTGGCGTGTCAGGCATGCGGCAGTTGCAAGTCAATACAGCAGCCATGGTGCACTCATGGCCAGTGAGTGTTTCAGGAGCAGCCAGAAGTGGCCAACGGCAGTCACACAAGCGGTGCCTGCCACACGTGCGCACCTGGGGCCGCGCGATCTCGCACCAGTGCCCGCCATGCAGGCGTGTGGTGATGCGTGCCGTCTGGTCGGTGCTGACGGTCAGCAGGCAGCCGCCGTCGGCAGCCCAGCAGGCGTCCACCACTGCGGCAGGCACACAGGCAGCAGGAAAGAGCAATTAAGTGGGGGGAAAGGTGTGAAGACTGTGAAAAAGGCCTGCGTTTGTTGCGTCTTAATGTGAAGCTCACACCCAGACTATCTGCCTTGCTTGTCTTGCAGCTGCACTTCAGCAACCTGATCCAACGCAGCCCCCTGCGCCCACCTGGGCCCCAGTGCCCGCCCAGCGCGTGCTGCGGCACCCAGCTGGCATCCATGCCCGCTCGCCGCCAAATGTGCAGCGCTCCAGTGAAGCCATGTGCTGCAATGCCACGGCCGTCGGGCGCCCACACGCCTGCAGGGTGCCAGGCAGGGCAAATGCGCTCATCCGGCCAGTTAAGAGTATGCCTCAGACTGCAGCGCTGGTGCAGGCATAGCAGGCAGGCAGCATATGAATCTGCAGGCTGCACCAACCTGTGTAGTAGCCCAGGTGGTTGGCGCCGGCATCGCCCACCGACTCTTCCGACATCCACAGGCCTGTGGCAGGAAGGGCATGCTTGGCATGAATCAGGCACGGTGTCGGAGCAGCAGGATGCATGAATATGCGGGAAACATGACGGCATGTGTGTGCAGCCATCAAGGTGAGGACCAGGGATGGCTTCCCCACCGAATAACCGGGACGGCGGCACGCAGGTGGCCTGCTGGCCGCCTGCTGCGATGCTCTAGCGCTGATTTTGACAGCATGCGCAACGGCGGTGATGCGCACGCTGCTTCGAACAGCGCATGGCAGGGTTGGCATGCAGGCTTCGCAACAAGGCGGCAAGCAGCCAGCATCATATACAGTCGCTGAATTGGCACGTCAAGCTGAGACAGAGGAGCAGCGGCAGGCAGGTGATGCGCACCCGTGGCCTGGTCGGGCCGCCACAGCATCATGGTTCGGTCCATGGATGCAGACAGCAGGCATGGCGGCTGGCTGCTGCCGCTGCCGTCTGGCTGCTGCACGCGAGGATGCCAGGCCACAGAGTGCACCCAGTCCTCGTGACCTATGAGCACTGCCTCCAGGGTGGCGGCATATGTGTGCTGCCCTGCCCTAATCAGCGGCCGCGGTGCGTAGCGCGTCAGCGACGCGGCCAGTGAGGCCGCCACTGCGCCGCCATTGGCGCTGCTGCGTGGCTGGCCCGGCTCCTGCTGCTCTTGCTGCTGAGACACCGCCCACACGCGCACGTTCTTGGCCTGGGAGGCGCTGGCCAGCAGCAGCTTGCCGTCTGCAGGGGAGGGCAGCAGTCGGTTCACGGGTCACATGGCGGGTCATGCTATGCCAAGCTGCAAACAACACAAACAGCAGACACTGCAGCCAGCCCCGCGGCGAGCAGCCACGGCTGCTTTGCACTGGAGACCGAAAGCAAGGCGCTGTCTGCAAGCAAGCAGCATCTGCAAGCATCTGCTCCCCGAGCTGGCCGCCTCACCGTCCAGCTGGGCAAAGGCCAGACCCCGCACCCAGTCCTGGTGCCCCGTCAGCTTGCAGGCCAGCTGGAACTGGCCTCCAGGGGGCCGCGCATACAGGCGCACCGCGCCATCCACGCCGCCAGCCGCCAGCAGCAGCCAGCCTGGGTCGCCCGGCAGGGCTGCCACCGCTGTGCAGTCCTGCAGCTGGTGGCCTACCGCGATGCGCTGCTGCAGGTGCCAGCACGCGGGGTCTGGAAGGCTGCTGCTGCTGCTGCTGCTGCTGTTTCTGTTGCTGCTGTTGCCAGGGGCGCACTCCCAGATGTGCACCTCTCCGTCGCCAGCAGTGGACACCAGCAGCATGCCCTGGCCGCTGCTGCCGCCGCCGCTGTCCAGCGGAAATGCAGTCAGCGAGGTCACGGGCTCCGTGTGGCCCTGCAGCGTGGCTGCCAGCCGCCACGGCTGGGCAGGCGTTTGGGGTGTCCACAGCCACACGCGCACGGTGCCGTCGCCTGCACCGGAAGCCAACACGAGCGGTGCTGCGGCTGCGGCCGCCGGGCCGAAGAACGCCGCAGCTGGCAGCCAGCGCACGCAGTTGACGCGGTCCGTGTGCCCCAGCATCGTGCCCAGCATGCGCGCCTCCTGCGAGCGGTGGCACGGGGTTGGACTGGTGGGGTGGATGGCCAGGGCCAGGCATCAGGGTGGGCAGTCGCGGGCAGCGCTCGAGCGAGCGGCGGCGATGGAGCGGCGGCGGCGCCGCCAGGGCGCCGTGAGTGGCTGCATGGCCCTCGTCCGGCTCACCTGCGGCTCATACACCATCACAGCATTGTGGGCAGCGTAGGCCAGCAGCCCAGCGTCGCCCCAGTGCAGGGCGTGCGTGCACCGGTTGCAGCCGGCCGCCACATGCTGCAGAGAGACTGGGGCGGCCATCCCGAGCCTCGGATCGGGGCGATGGCGCCGGCAGGGCCGCCAATGCGTGCGACCGGCGATGGCAAGCCACGCAGAGGGCGACGCGAGGCTGCTGCCAATTACAGATGAATTTCACAGGATAGCAGATGATCGCAGGGCGGAGTGCAGCCCCTCTCCCTGCCACCCCGTGCAAATGGTGAAAGTTGCAGGCCGTCATGCATACGGACCCCCTATCACTGCTGCTGACTGCCCAGCTATTCCAGAGTTTGCGGCAGCGTCGGCAGCAATGCAGGGCGCGTACCTGCAGACCTACGAGCCGCCGGAAGCATACGCGCCGCCCGCGCCCTTCTACAGCATTCCCATCCAGGCGCCGACCGGATTTTACTACGCCCCAGCCCCAGCGGCAGCCCCGCTGCCGGCCGCAGGCGCGCTGGGACGCGGCAGGGGGAGCCGCCTCTGCAGCTGCGACGCGTTGAGGCCCGCCGCTCCTGCGCCGCCCACCAGGCGCCCACGACCGCCCAGGGCGCCGGGCCGACCAGCGCGGGGCTCGCCCCCCAGCCTGTGTGGCGGGTCGGCGCTCGGTTGACCGCGCCACCTCCCTGCTGCCTGCACCCGCCACGCTGCAGATGAGGTGCGCACCGTGTTCATCACGGGCTTCCCCGACGATGTCAAGGAGCGGGAGCTGAACAACATGCTGCGCTTCCTACCCGGCTACGAGGTGGGTGCTCGGGACTCGGGCGGCGGCGGGTGGGCTGCGGTTGGGCACGCCAGCGCACGCCTACCTGCAGGTGGCTGGTCAAACTCGGTTCCTCCGTGCTCCTGCCTCTCTGACGTTGCACCTGCTGCTGTGGGTTGCACGACGCACGGCTGCTGCGCCGGCGCTGCTGCCCGCTGGGCTCCCAACCGCCCCGCCCCTGGTCCCTGCCCTGCAGGCCTCACAAATGCACTTCCGCAACGGCCAGGCCCAGGGCTTTGCGCTCTTCTCCACAGGAGCAGCAGCGCGGCAGGCAGTGGATGGTGTGCAGGTGCGGCCAGGGCGCGTCAATCGACGGTTGGGCGCGCTGCTGCTGGCGCAGGCGCATGTCGCTGATATTTTGCTGGGCGCTGCTGCCACGTGCCCCCTCGCCTGTGCCCATCCCCGCCTTTGCCCCTCATTGCCGCATGTCCTGCCTGCTGCAGAACCTCGTGTTTGACAACGACTGCGTACTGCGGGCAGAGATGGCGCACAAGAACATGTGCGTCACTGCTAGCTGTGGCCGGTGGCAGAGTTGCACTGTGGCTGCTGGGCCGGCGGGCCTCCACGCGTACTGCTCTTCCTGCCTTGCGCTTCGTTGCTGCCTGCTACGTGCACCAACCCTTGCTCCTGCACCACCCCCGCTTGGTCTGCTGCAGGTACCTGAAGGACGACCCCAGCCTAGCACCCAAGCGCAGCCGGCCCAGCTATGAAGGCGGCAGCTATGGCGGCTACCCAGCAGCAGCGCCGCCGGGAGTGGCGCCGCCGCCGGGCGCCTATGCATACGGGCCGCCCGCTGGCAGCGCGCCTGTGGGCGTTGTGGCGCCAGTGCAGGTGAGAGTGCTGCTGGTTCTAGCAGGCAGAAGCGCAAGCGGCGGATGCTGGTGTGCAAAGCTGCTCTCAGCCCAGCAAGCTGACGCTTGGCGCCAATGCCTGCTCACCGCTGCCTGCAGCCGCGGGGCTACGCGCCCATCACCAACACAAAGGACAACCCTCCCTGCAACACGCTGTTCATCGGCAACCTGGGGGACGGCGTCAACGAGGCAGAGATCCGCGGCCTCTTTAGGTGCGTCCATTCGGGACACAGCTAGTGCACTGCATGCTTTGAGCTGCTCGCCTCTGGCTTGTGCTGTGCCGACAAATTTTGACCAGGGAGCTGCCCCCCTGACCCTGCCTACCCCCACCCACTGCCGTTCCCCCTTCCCCGCTCCGCCCGCAGCCACCAGCCCGGGTTCCAGCAGCTGAAGCTGGTGCGCGGCCCCAAGGGCGTGACTTGCTTCATCGAGTTCATCGACGTGGCGTCAGCCATGGCGGTGCACGACGCGCAGCAGGGCGCCATCCTGGCGTCGTCAGACCGCGGCGGCATCCGCATCCAGTACAGCAAGAACCCATTCGGGCGCAAGCGCGACGCAGCCGGCGCGTTTGTGGACGCCGCCACGGCGGCGGCAGCAGCAGCCGGCGGCGGCGGCGGCATGTATGGCGGCAGGGGCGAGCCGCACGCGGCCGACACGCCAGCGCAGCAGCCAGGGCAGCCGCAGATGCCCGCATCTACAGTCTGATGCAGCTTGACTCGTGACTCTGTACGACTTTATCGGCTCAGGTGCGTCCTTTACTGGGAGCGGGGCAGGTGTGGAGAGTGTCCTCGCACGGTCAGGCTGCCACACAGGTGCTCTGAAACAGACATTGACCCCCCCCCCGTTCATGTCTCCTGTGGCGCAGGCATTTTTGGGCCCACCAACTCGCATCACCGTGCACCTGCGCAGCTGCTGCACGCCGTCCCACCACCGCCAACCCTGGCCCTCCGCATTCGTCATTTGGCCCACCGGCACCCTGCATCGCCTGCACCATTCTGCACGGTGCATGCATCGGCGCCGCCCCAGCCTGCCAGCCCGCCTGCCGCCTGCCGCACCCACAGCAGGCACGCCTGACTGCTTCAACCACCTGACTGCCCCCCTCCAGACATGACCGTACAGCTCACTCCCTGCCGCACAGGCGTGCCCTGTACTCTGCCTGATTCCTCCTCATTACCCCTACGCCTACCGTACCTCTGTATATTCTCTGATCACCTGACTAGGCTGCCTTAATGAAAGGATTACTGGTCAAGCGGTGCGAGCACAAACAAGTGATGGTGGAGTCAATGAGCAATTGAAGGGAGAGCAGGAAGAGCAAAGCAAAGCTGGAAGGGATGCACGGCCAGGGGGCGCGCCTAGTTGATGGGAGTGTCTGCCGTTGGCTTGTCCCACTGCACCTTCTTTGTCTGCAGTCAGGGCAGGGCGGGCAACATGGCAGCGTGAATGAGCCAGTGATGCAGCACCACGTGCAGACACGGCAGCCGTTACGCATGCGGTGTTCAGCAAGCTGGGCGTGTGCTCAACAGGGGCGTTTTGGGGCCCCACTGCACAGCTCCCTCCTTACTGCACTATGTACTGTTGCTGCTCAGCTCCTTGTGCTATGTGCCGTCCACCCGTCCAGCGCACCTGCTTGTGCCAGAAGTAGGGCTTCTTCTGCGCGTCAAACGCCACCGCCCAGCCCTCGGGCAGGTCCTTCTCCGCCTCCTTCCGCCGCTCCTCCTCCGCCTTCTTCTTGGGGTCGTCCCCGGGCGGCGGCTGCTGCGCCGCGGGGGCCGCTGCTGCTGGCTGCTGCGCCGGCGCCGGGCCCTCCAGCCGCATCTGCAGGGGCAGGGGCAGAGCGGTGAAGGTGAGCAGCCAGTACGTCGGCCCAGATGCGGGCAGAGCGCACATGCCAGCGCCAGCAAGGCGCCGCACCCAGCAGCCGCTGCCGCAGCAGCTCGGTGCAGGGTAGGCAGGCACCTGCTGAGTGGACCCATGCGGCCACCAAAACCCACCTTTGCATAGTCGCGTGCCCGCCGCTCCAGGTCCTCAAAGTTGACCTGCATTCATCACAGCATGCTTTCAGTCAGCTGCTACCCAATGCATGGTTCTGTGGTCAGCACAGGCTGAAACTGCAGCAGTAGGCGTGGCGTGGCAGCAGCACCATGGTGCACAGCAGCGCCGGCATGCAGCATGTCCATAAGTTGTGAGTGGTGCAGCGGCATGCGCACCTGCTTGGCCTTCTTGGCTCGGTCTATGTCTGACTGGAACACCGCGGGCCGGATAGTGAAGGCGTTCTCGCCATACATGGCCCGCCAGTTCACCGTGCCGGTGGTGCATTGCGCCGCCTGGTGGCCCAGCTGCGGAAGTGTGGTGCGGGGGCGTGGCCAGCGGTGGGCAGGCGGGCTCGTAAGCTTTGGGACCTTTTCAGGTTGGATGGTATGCCTGTCTGCTCCACTGGAGCATGGACGGCTGTCAGTGCGATTGAGCAAGGCAGCAGGGCTGCGGCACGAGCACGGAGCAGCGGCGGAGCGGCGGCGGAGGTGCGCACCTGCCCGCAAATGTTGCAGGCCGAGGGGTGCCAGCTGGGGTCACGCCGCAGGCGGTGGTGCAGCTCCATCCTGGCCTATTCAGCTAGCTGGCCGGCCTCCAGCGGCAGCAAGAGAGGGTGGCGGGGCGGAAGGGAGCAAAGGGGCGCTCTGCCGGGTGATGGCGGCGCTGCCCGACAATTGGGCGCTGCGATGTCGCGCTGGCAGGGCAGAGGGGCCGCAGGAGCGCTGCTCGGGGGTGGTGCGTGCGGCGGGGCGCCGGGCGACCGCCAGCAGTCCTCAGCAGTGCGTGATCAGCCTCTGGCAGTCTGCCTGGGCGGGCCGAGGGCCTGGGACGCCCCTGCATGGAGCGGCTTGCATGAGCAGCACTTGAACCCAGCTGCGCCTGCCACGCCCCTCTGTCTTGCACACGGCTCGCTTGCCCGCAGCTGATCGGCCCCGGGAGCCCTGCAGTGTAGCCGAGCAGCGAGCAACGATGCTGGTGGAGCAGTTCCGCGTCGACTCGCCCAGCGTGCAGTATGGGGAGGACGCCATCACCTCCACCTATGCGTACCAGTACACGGACGTGGAGCGCAGCGAGGCGGACGGCAGCTGGGTCGTGAGGCCGCGTGTTGAAAACTTCGAGTTCCGCACCGACACCCGCGTGCCCAAGCTGGGGTGAGGCCAGGCAGCGCGCCGGGCGCGCCGCCGCACGCTGCAGGCTGCTGCAGCGGGGCGCTGCCGCGCGGGCCGCCGCCGGTCGGTGGGCGCACGCAGGCGACGTAAACCTCACGCTTCCTGCCCCTGCCGCAGCGTGATGCTGGTGGGCTGGGGCGGCAACAACGGCACCACCGTGACCGGCGGCATCCTAGCCAACAAGCAGTGAGTGGAGATTGAAAGGGCATCAGTCGCCTTGCGCTGTGGGCTCCGCCCGTCTTCCAGAACTGCTGCACATGCTGTTGGGCTTGACTGGTGTGCTCCTGTATGCTGCCTGGCCGCCTGCTCACCGGAACAGCCTGCATCGTCCACCTGCCGCAGCGGCATCACCTGGATGACCAAGGACGGCCTGAAGAAGCCCAACTACTTCGGCAGCCTGACGCACGCCGCCACGGTGCGTGGCTGGCTGCGGCCGTCCCGCATGCTTTGCGGGCAGCGCTGCTGGAAGCAGCTGATGGAAGGCCCTCATGCTGCGGCATGTCGGTTGCTTGTGGCGCTGCCGCTCGAGCTGCAAGTTTTGCAGTTCGCTGCTGCAGTTTGAATTGAGGCAATGCACCAGTGCACTTGGGGCTGCGCCTATTGCCCCGCGGCAGCTGTGCACCACACTGCCACCCCTGCCTCACTGTTTTCTCTGTCCCTGCATTGCGCAGGTGCGCGTGGGCAACTACCGCGGCGAGGAGGTGCACGTGCCCTTCTCCTCCCTGCTGCCCATGGTGCACCCCAACGACTTTGTGCTGGGCGGCTGGGACATCTCGGGTGAGGCCTGCCGTCCAGCCAGGCTGCTGCGCTGTGCATGCATGCTGGTGTGTTGTGCACATTGCTGTGAGCGTGTAAAGTGTCCGACAGCAGCAGGGCCGCCCTCTGTGCACACCAGCGTAGGTGATGTGCCTCTCGCCTTGACCTGCGTCCCCGCCCTCTGCCCTTCAACCGCAGGCATGAACCTGGCGGACGCGATGGAGCGGGCGCAGGTGCTGGACTTTGAGCTGCAGAAGCAGCTGGTGCCTCTCATGCGCGACATGGTGCCGCTGCCGGGTGAGGCAGGGGAGGGCCTGCAGGGGCAGCAGCTTGCAGGGGCAGCAGACGGGGAATGCAAGGCCGCTTGCATCGTGTACGCTTGATGACGCGTCAATGCTGGCCATGCTACTTGGTTGATGTGGAAGCTGCCTGCACAGCCGCGCCTGCTCCGCAGCGTCCCTAACGACAAAGCCCCTGCCACGCTGTTACCCTTCCTCCTGCCGCAGGCATCTACGACCCCTCCTTCATCGCCGCCAACCAGGCGGAGCGCGCCGACAATGTGATCAAGGGCTCCAAGGCGCAGCAGGTGCGCTGCGGCAACATGCCTAAACACTGCATTGCCGCGCCAGCAACGTCTGCTGGATGAACCAAGCCGGCGTCGGCTGCCATGCTGGTTTCGCGCAGGGCAGGCGCTGCTGTCGCCTGCTGTCTGCTCGCTTGCTGTCTGTGCTGCCGCCCGTTGTGGTGCCGCGTGTGAGCCGCATGCTGATGCCTGCTGCGCCTGTCTGGCTGCTGCCTGGCCGCAGATGGAGACTGTGCGCCAGCAGATCCGCCAGTTCAAGCAGGATCAGGGCGTCGACAAGGTGGGGGCATGGCTGTTGGAAAGGGAGGAAGCGTGTGTGGAAGGGGTGGTGTTGGACAGACCGCTGGCAAGCCAAGCCCATTCTCTGCTGCTTTGTGCCACTCTAGTTTGTTGCTTGCCACCTCCCGCTGCCCTCGCCAGGTCATCGTGCTATGGACCGCCAACACCGAGCGGTACAGCGAGGTGATTGAGGGCCTGAACGACACCGCCGATAACCTGATGAAGAGCATCGAGAAGGGCGAGGCGGGTGAGCGGAATGCAGCGCAGAGGGCCGTGCAGCAGGGCTGCAGCAGTTCTCTTGACTTGAGCAGCATGCGCCTGGCCGGCCGTGCAACCTCCAGCAGCAGCCTGCGGGCAGGCAGACGGGGCGCTGGGACGCACACACGCGCCTTCTGCGAAATCCAATTCGCGGCACCAAGCAAACCCTCACCTTGCATCACTCTGCCCCCTCCCCGCAGAGGTGTCCCCCTCCACGCTGTACGCCACCGCCTGCGTGCTGGAGGGCGTGCCCTTCATCAACGGCTCCCCCCAGAACACATTTGTGCCCGGCCTCATCGACCTGGCGGTGCAGCACAACGTGCTCATTGGTGGGTTGTAGCTGCGGGGCAGGGCAGTGCAGTGTCGCAACATGTGTGGATGTCCGAACCAGCTGCGTGTCACATGCACCATATGCCTGCCGCCGTGTGCAATGGTTGCTGCTGCCGCCTGCGCATGCCAATGGCTCACCCCTTCCCACCTCCCCTACCTCCCACCCCCTTTACAGGCGGCGACGACTTCAAGAGCGGCCAGACCAAGATGAAGTCGGTGCTGGTGGACTTTTTGGTGGGCGCGGGCATCAAGCCCACCTCCATCGTGTCCTACAACCACCTGGGCAACAACGACGGCATGAACCTGTCGGCGCCCCAGGTGCGCGTTGTGGGTGCGGGAGGGGCAGGCGCGGCAGGGCAGCAGATGGGCGGGGGTGCAACCACGCCTGGGGTTGGCACCTGCAGGCTGACCGGATCGTGCCTGGGTGCCAGGCGTCCACAGCCAAGGCATCCCTGAGCGCACCTCCTGCATGACCCAAGGCCCTGTTCCTCCTGCCTCCCAACTCTGCCCTGCCAACCCCTGTACCCCACTCACAACCTCCTGCCGTCCCTCCCCGCCTCGCCCTCCGCAGACCTTCCGCTCCAAGGAGATCTCCAAGTCCAACGTGGTGGACGACATGGTGGAGTCCAACGCCATCCTCTACGGGTGAGCGAGCGCCAAGCGCCGCCATTTCGTGCACACGAGAGAGGCATGGCATGGCACCGCTGTGACCTGCAGCGTGGGCGAGTGCACTGGATTGAGTGCAGCTGGTGGCACACTCTGCATTGTCGGCCTCCGTAACTGCCTCGCTGGCGCCTGCTTCGGCCTGAGCTTGCTGCCCCCGTGACTGACCCTGCCCTACCCCTCCATCCCCCACTGCCTGCAGCCCCGGCGAGCACCCCGACCACGTGGTGGTGATCAAGTACGTGCCGTACGTGGCCGACTCCAAGCGCGCCATGGACGAGGTGTGCAGGGGGGTGCTGGGGGTGTGGAGGTGCCGCTGGGGATGCCACCATGCTCGTGTCTGGCTGCACCAGGATGAAGTGATGTGGAGTTGGGAGCGCCATGCCAAGGCCAGCGCAGCGTATGGCCCGACTGCCTGTCGCCTGACCAGCCATGCAAAGCCTGATCGGAATGCTGTTCCCGCCGCCTCGCTGCGCTTGCAGTACACCTCTGAGATCTTCCTGGGCGGCCGCAACACCATCGTCATGCACAACACCTGCGAGGTGCGGGGCCTGAGGGCAGTGGTGACACGTCGGGAGGGTGGGGGAGGCTGCATCGTGCAGTACGTTAAGCACAACCCTGACCAACAGTACACAAGTTGGCCCCCAGCTTTGTGGTGCTATGGGTTGCTCTCTCGCTGCTTGTGGTTGATGGTTTGTGCTGCCTGCTGCCAACCCTCCATCCCCCACCCAACGGGACTCGCTGCTGGCTGCCCCCATCGTCATGGACGTAATGACGCTCAATCTTAGCTATCTGTCGTCGCTCCTTTCCCCTGCAGGACTCGCTGCTGGCGGCCCCCATCATCATGGACCTGGTCATCCTGGCGGAGCTGGTCACCCGCATCCAGCTGAAGAAGGACGGGCAGGAGCAGCTGCGCGGCTTCCACCCCGTGGCCGTCCTGCTCTCCTACCTCACCAAGGCGCCCCTGGTGCGGCTCCCGGGAGGCTGGGAGGCGTGTTGGGGCTGGCGCTGCGGAGACAGCGCCGCATGGCAGGCCGGCCGGCTGGGGCCGGCACAACAAAGGACACACAGCTGCTGGCCCACCGCTGCTCGGATGCCCGCCCCCACGGCTGCTTGGATGCCTTTCACTAGCCCAACCCACCACCACACCCACTTGCCATCTACCTGTGCCCGCCTCCCCGTCCCTGAGCAGGTGCCCTCCGGCACCCCCGTGGTCAACGCGCTGGCCAAGCAGCGGGCGATGCTGGAGAATGTGTTCCGCGCCTGCGTGGGCCTGCCGCCTGAGAACAACATGGTGAGGAAGGAGGGGAGAATGGTGGCAGTGCTGGGACTAGCTGCAATGGCGCTGCCGCTCGCGGGGCTGGTGCTGCTAGGGCCAGCATGCTTGCCTGGCCTGTACCCAAGTGGTTCACTCACGCACCCTCCATTGCCCCTTCTCACCCACCTCACAGATGCTGGAGTTCAAGTGCTGAGTGTGCTTCAGTGCTGAGCTGCCTAGTGGGCTCTTCAAACCGTGGAGCGGAGCGCTGCGCCGCAGCGCACAGTACAGAGAGGCGGGGGCCTGCTGCACCTCGTCCCCCGCCCTCGCCGCCCCTGGCTTGATGAGCCGGCCGTGGCCATTTGATTGTACATGATCCGTCGCCTAGCTTACCCAAATCCGTCTGCATGCAGCCAGCCAGGTGGCGGTCCCCGGCCCTGTGGCTGGCCCACCACGCGGCTGCCCTGCCCGCCTGCCGCTGCACACGCTCTCTGTTGCTACCTTTTTCGCCCTATTTCGATTCTTTGCGACTGCGCTGGGGCAGCGGGCTGATGGTGGGAGCCCGCGCCTCCTGCCGGCCGCCGATCGAGTTGTCTTGGATTCGCGCTGCTGCTCCCTCCTCCCTGCCCGCGTGCACCCTCCCGCCTTTGATTGTCCCGTCAGCACCAACCCCACCCGCGCGCTGCGACGCGCCCCCGGTCCATCCCACTCACCCGCAACCCGAACGAATGTTGATGCACACCGCACCGCACCGCACTGCCCCCTGCACTCTCAGCTCGTTGCCTGGTGACACCTCGTGTGTAACGCATGCACCAGCCGGTACTGCGAGCGGACATCAGGCGGGCAAAGCCTGCTGAACAGGGTGGAGTGAGTGCCGTGCCCTGTGACAAGCAGCTAGAATGGACACGGTGCATTTGTTCAAGGCCTGCCCCACGCCTCCCAACCCATTGAAAGGGCACATCAGTTCCGTGCCTCCGCCCGCGGGAGGTTGCACATGTGGCGCGGAGTGCTGAAAGTGGCTTTCCTGACCGGCAGACCCTATCCCAAATTGTTCACCAAGCCTCGAACATACGGCATAGGGGATCGCTGCGTGCCACAAAGTCCTTGCACGCTGCTCCCCTCTCACGAGTGGCCCTGTGGCGAAGCTCGGAATCGCCCGTAATGATGAACAGCTGACATAGTGCCACAGCAGCATGACTTCACGCGCAGTCGCCGTCCGTGCGGCCCTGGCGGCCTGCGCCACCCTCGCAGTCCTGCAAGGCGTGCGGGGGGCCGAGCCCTCGCTGCTGCTGGCTTCCCGCACTTACTCCTCCCCGGAACCGGGTGGCGCCCAGGCCCGTGTCGCACCTGGGGTCATGGCGGCGGCGCCGCCGCTGCCCGGCGCCGAGCCGATGCAGACGACCTCGGCCGAAGCATGCAGCGCAGGCAAGGCGATCGCTCCCAACTCTGCTTGGACGGCTGATTGTTTCTCCATTCTGATCTAGCACTGTTGGCATTTCCCTTCCCATACAGCTTGCCGTGCCACACCTGGCTGCGCATGGTTTACCTGATGTGGGCGGCTGTGCCGAGGGCGTCAATGGCACGCTGCCTTTCCAACAGTGCCGGCTGCTTGGCCCCCGGCTGCACAGCGCCGGATGCAGTACGCAGCATGGACAGCCGGGTGACATCAGGTGCGGCCCCCTCCTGCTGCATGTCCTGCAGCACTCTAGTGCCTAGGGGCAGCCATGAATCGACAGTAGTGCTGGGCGCTTGGCATGACTATATCACGGGCTCTCCTGATGCCATGCCGTTGCACCTTTCACACACACGGCCCATGGCCCTGCTTGGACCCTGCAGGCTTCCCAGTTCAACGCTTCAAGGAGCGAATTGACAATGTTTATGTCGAGTACGCCGGGTGAGCGTGCTGCGCTCTCTTTCGCGCTCTCCAACACATGCTATTGTGACCCAGCACCACAGTGCGCCTGCCATTGCATGCCCTGCCTTGCCACGGTGGTGTTTCCTTTGCTTCACCTAGTGCCTGCCCACCAGCGACCTCACTGTGCCAGCAGGCCAGTCTGTTGTGACCGGGCCCTTGTTGCACACTCCCACTGCAGGCAGGGCATCCAAGGCGGCGACTTCCCATGCCCCGGCTCGCTGGTTCCTAACGCCTGCGCGCTGGCCTCCTGGACGGACGCACTCTTCCTGTGCTTTGTGAACCAGCCAGCTTGCAAGGCACTGGTCATATACAGCAACGATGCGAGCTGTGCTGCGGCATGCTTTGCAACCAGGCTGGAGGCCGCTGCTGCGAGCCCCTTGGTGCCGAATGGCAGAAACGTTTACTCTGGGGCGCTCCCGCCTCGCCACCACCTGCAGGCACAGATGGGTGCAGTCCCAGCCCTGTGGCGGTGCTCAAAACCGTGCTGCCAAACATCGAAAACACCTTCGTGTACCCAACCGTCTCTACGCTGCTCAGCATCGACCTGCCCCGCCCCTTCTCCTACTTCCTTTATGACCACGAGGTTCAGGTCAGTGGAAGGACGGCAGCTGCTTAGCAGTGAGAGCTCGCCCTGGCTTCCCTGCATGCCCCCATGCTGCCCGTCGCCTTGCCCTGCAGTCACAAATGGATGCTGCTGCTACCCTGTTGCAGATCCTGCCGCCCACGCCGGCACAGATTGCGGCCAACAACGGCAGCTTGGCTGCCAACGGCACCGGGGAGCTTGGCTGTGCGGTGGCAGAGAACGCCCTCATGTTTGGAACAGTGGTGAGGGGCAGCCAGGCCTGCGCGTGTCAGGCTTGCCTGCGGGTCATGCTGCTCAGCTGGGCTTGGCCTGTCCCTCTGTCATGCACGAGATGGAGCCAGCAACTTGTGTTCTACCCACAGGTGGCCACCCTTGACGGCGTGGATTCGCCTGCAGCCTGCTGCGCAGCGTGCCAGCGGCTGGGCTGGGGGCCAGCGGGGGCCGGCTTTGTGGACGCGCCAAACGTCACCGGCTGCAACGCATACAATCTGTGCACCAGACCCGGCGGCTGCAGGTGCGCTGCTGTACGGGGCAGCAGATATACAGGAGAAGGGCGCTGGGCCCTGGATGCCGGCTGAACTGCGTCAATGTGAGGCAGTGGGGCGTGTGGGGCCAAGCCCCTTGATTGCAAGCCTGCTCTGCACCCCATTGTGTGAGCAGCTTTGAAGGCTTTTTGCTGGAGGACAGCGCCAAGCCCGTCTCTGTGCGGCTGGAGCAGGGCCAGTGTGAGGGGGCTGGGGTTGCATGGAATGGCATGGCATGGCGTCCGTTCTTTGTTTCTGCCGTGCGTGCATGGCAGCCAGCCAGTGCCACACCATGAGCCGCCAGCTGCTGCTCTGTGCATTGTTCATCCACCCCTTTCTTCCTAGCTTGCTGCAGGCGAGCTGCGCTGGCTGGAGATTTCCAGCATCTCTCTGGGTGCGGCGCAGCTGATGCTGGCATGCATGGCTGGCATTGCGAGCAGCTCTTCGTGAGCCAAAGTGTGGTGCACTGCATCATACACCTTGGTTGATCATCACCCTCTGTTGCTGACCGGCCCGCCCTGCTGCAGGCACGCCACTGGTTGTGATTGCCAAGGGCCCTGGAGTGCAGTTTATCGGGGGCGGGCCCCTGGCCCTCTGGCCGCCCGACAGGCCGGGCTACGCGCTGCTGCCAGGCAGAGGGCTGTACGTGGCTGGGCGGTACCCTTGCGAGGGGTCCCTCAGGTGGGGCGTGAGCTGCTTTGGGAAGGGGTTTGGCTGTTTGGGCCTTGGAGCTGCATATACCAGCTGACGCCGACCCAAGTGTGAGTCGCAAGATGAAGCCATGCGTGCGCTGCCATGAGGAGTGGCACGTCATCTGGGGCTTCCCTTGGCGTTTGATGCTGAGGGCACTGCCGTCCCCCATGGCACTGCCTGCCCATGCAGACCCTGGTCGTGCGACTTTGAGGCGCCTTTAGATGAGCTGGATGCCAAGTGCCAGGAGGACGGGCAGTGTGCCGCTATGGCGGTGAAGCCTTGTGAGAGGCAGGGATGCTATGCAGATGTGCGGCGTTGGCAGTGGCTGACGAGAGGCGTTGTCTTTACGTGCAGTCCTCCTGCCCACTCTCCTGCTCTATCCGCCTGCCCATGTGTGCCGCAGACGTCCCGCTGCCGTCACCTGCCAACGACAGCATGACATACCGCGGCTTTCTCAGAAACGCATCTAGCCCAGAAGTCCGGCTGCTCATCACAACCTCTGCACTGTATGTCAAAGATACACCTGCCCAAGCCAGCAGCAGCAGCGGGCTGTTCGCGGGGGACATTGCAGGCATCGCGGTTGGCTGCGCTGTCGCTGCACTTGTGGCCGTGCTGGCGCTGGCTGTGGTGCTGCGCCAGCGGCGGCAGCGGACGCCACAGCAGCTGGAGCAGGGCAGCAAGGCGGGGGCCAGCAGAGAGCCATCAGATGTTGAGGAGGGCGGCAGCACCGCGACGCCGGCGCCATCTGAGCCCGCGCTGCTCCCACCTGAGCTGCTGCAGGTGGGCAGTGGGTGGCCATGTTGTTGAGAGTTGGCGGTTTGAGTGACTTACATCTGTGGCTTGCATGCTGCACTGGCCCCCCACCATGTTGTTGGGAGTTGGCTCCCATGTGGGAGCAGGCACTCTGAAACAGCCCACCACCTCCAATCTGCCCTTTCGGTACGCAGGGTGCTTTCTATGCCCCTAGACTGTGGTAACAGTGCTCACTTTGCGCCGCTCTCTGATGCCTTGCTGCGCCGCAGCGCATTGCACAGCAGGACGCGCAGGCGGCATCTGGAGACGGCACCCCACTGGGCTCAGGCTCAGTTTCGCTGTCTGGGTCTGGCAGCTTACCGCAGACCCTAAAGGAATGGCTGGTTGATCCATCTGCTGTGCAATTCCTCACATGGCCAAACGGCCACCGCCAAGAGATTGGCAGAGGAGCCAGGTGGGCCACAGGGGGAGGGGAGGCTGTTGGGCAAAGTTGCACAGTGCAGCTGAACGCGTGCAACACCCGTTGCGGTTGCGCATCAGTACAAACCCGTGCTTACTGCCCATGACTGCAGCGCTCACGTCTACCTCGCAACATTCCGAGGGGAGACAGTGGCGGCAAAGGTATGTGCAGCCCACCCACCCGTGGCATACACACAAGAAAAGGGTTCCGCTCCTGCACAGCTGCTTGGGGGTGTCGGTTGATTGACGTGCGTCCCGGCCCCATCTGCTGCGCAGGAAGTGGACATTGGTGTGTCCCAGTCGATGCAGGCGAGTGCTGCACGGGAGAGAGGTTGTGGCTGGTTGCTGCATGCCACATGGCGAAGTGCGGCGAGAGCCGAGGTGGTGCATTGGAGATTGTGCAGAAGTATGGGTGCAGACCTGCAGCTGTGACAGGCCGAAGAGACAGGGCTGCATTTCCGCTTGGACCCGCTGGAATGCAGGAGCTGTTCATTCGCGAGTGCCTCCACCTGCAGCAGCTGCGCCACCCCTGCATCGTGTCGCTCAGTGAGCGGGCGGGCAGCAGCTGGGGCTGGGCAGCACAGTGTGCTGGATGTGACTAGCGTGTCTTTAGGCGCCGGGCACCCATGTATGCCGCTCCTGTGAACCTTGGCGATGCAGTGGGAGTGATGCTGCAAGGAACCAAGGGAGTTGTCCTTCTCGAGTACTGCAGCGGTACGTGTGAGGGGCAGGATTTTTTTCATACTGTTTTGTTGTTGTTGTTTTCTGGCTGCACTGCCCAGGCCTGTCTCTAAGAAATCCACGTGATCACGTGCTTAACAAGGCCCCATCCTGCCAACAGGTCGTGATTTACACTCTGCGCTACAAGTCACCGCGGCCGGCACCTCAGAGCGCCTGTTTGCATGGCAGCGACGGGGGCGAAGGGTGGCCCACGAAGTGGCACGTGCTCTGAACTACCTCCACTCCAAGGTAAGTGAGACCAATGTGCAAGGGGCCTGTGGCACGCGCAGTGTGTGTTGTGGAGATGGCGTGGCAGCCAGCTAGGTGGCTGGATGGCTCTCATTGGTTGGGCCCCTTAGTGGCGCGCGGGCTGTTGGTTGCAACCCAATGCTGCTCATGGAGCTGCGCTGGAAGCAGGCCAGGGTAGGCAGTGCGTTGAAACGAACCCTCGAATTGTGCCCACCCTGCTGCAGAATGTGATCCATCTAGACATGTGCGCACCACACCCGCCTGCTGATGGGATGGCTGGGGCTGGGGGCGTCCTGGTTCAAGAGCGGCTTTGCACGTGCCTCCTGCAACGTGTTGTAAAGAATGAGTGTTCCCATTGCCCGTTGCTTTGCCTGCTGCCCAAACCACCTACACACCACCTGTCATGCTCTGGGTGCCTATCGCCGCCGCTCCTCCGTCCCGCAGCAAGTCTCCCAACGTGCTGCTGTCCAGCCTGGGTGCCGCCAAGCTGGCTGACGTGGGCTTCAGGTGCGTTTGCTGCTCCACTGCTTGGCAGGGGCATGCTAATGCAAGTGGTGGTGGCAGGCGGCACCCCACTAGGCGATGCCCTTGAGCGCCACCTCTTGGGCCTACGGTAACATCCCTGCAGCAAAGCTGACTGTATGAGCTCCTCCCCCCACGTTAACCTGCGTGCAGCAAGGCGCTCTCGCACACATTCCTGAGTGATGTGGGCTCGAAATGCGGCACGTTCGCATGGGTGAGTCTTCCCAGGCGTTTTGACTATGTTTGTCGGCGCGGGATCTGCCTGCCTTGCCGGCTGTTCAGCCTGGCAGTCTGTGGTGCTCAGCCACAGCATGCCACCCTGCTTGCTGCAGGTCGCTCCTGAGATCCTTCTCGGCCACAAGCAGATCGGGCCAGCAGTGGACATATACTCCTTTGGTGTCTTGATATGGCGAGTCCGCACGGGGCTGCGTGGGGCAATCATGACTGCGCATCACCCTGCCCTGGGGCGTTTTAATCTTGCAAGACACCTCATGAGCCAGCATCCTCTGCTCGCACATGTAAGCACAAGGAAACACAGCCCTTGAGTCAGGTATTAACCCTTCTGCTTGCAGGGAGATTGTGACTGGCCAGCGGCCCGCACGGGGCCAGCTGCGCATGCCCATGGTGCCAGACGAGTGCCCCCAGGTATGTGGGACCTGTGTGGCGCTGCTGCGTGCTGCTGTGTGTTTGAGGTGGAGGCACAGGTGCTGAACTATATCTGAGGGGCCAGACTAGCCAGCAATCGCGCCGCCCATCCCAGTGCGCCTGCTCGCCCACAGCCCTTCCCGGCTAACCTAACTGTGTCCTGCCTGCGCTTGTGGCAGGAGGTGTGTGACCTCATGCTAGAGTGCCTCTCAGACGACCCCGCCAAGCGGCCTACCGCGCAGCAGCTGGTCAGCCGCATCGGCGCCATGCTGGACGAGGCGCACCAGCAGCAGGCAGAGCAGGCACAGCGGGCAGGGTCGGCGGCCAGCGAGATACCCGTCGCTCCTGTGCCAGCTCCAGTGCCGGCGGACGGCCTGCCCGGCCAGGTACGCCATGTGGAACTTGAAGTGCCGCCCTTCAACCGCCCATCGCCGTTTGCTGCTGCTGCTGGGCCTGCTGCACCTTAGCAAGCCGCACCGCCCAGCGTGCCAGCAGAGAGCTAGCAGTGCTACGGTAGGCTGGTACTGAGCTTGCCCGCCCACCACTTTTATCTAGTCACGTTGTCCTGCCGGCTAATGTGCTCCCAGCAAACTGTGTCCTGCAGTGTGTACCTATTTTGTCCGTTTGTTGATTACTTCCAAGTTGTGCGTTGCGAAATATTCTCCCCTGTCTCATGCGCAGCACGCGGGCGCTGCGCAAGCTCCCCTTTTTTTGCCAATGCCTGCTCTGCATCTGCCGATGCTTGCTGAAGAGCGTCTCTTACTTTCGATTTACTTGCTGAGAGCGCCTTCCTGTCCTGTAAGCAGCTCGCTCTCAAAATGAGATGCCGAATGGGAGGGGGTATGCATGCAGCATGGTTGCTGGGCGGGCAGTGGGAGCAACGAAATCAAGTGCCGGGCACAGCACGACGAGCGCACAACAATCAAACGGGCGATGGTGCTAGCTGGCTGGATGGCGGGAGTGGTACACATATGCAGGACAGGGGGACAGGCTCCAGGCATGGAGAAGGCATTGGCTTGCCGGTACGAGTTGAGTTACCGGGGCACAGAGTGGCTGAGGATGAGAAAACATAGGGGCCAGGCTGGGGTGGTACAATGGCGGAGGGGATGCGGCACAGGCGTGGGTGGTGGCACAGGAGAGGGGGTTAGGGCTAGAAGAATGGTTGGGGTGGCGAGTGAATGCATGTCGCAAGAGCTGCTTGGCCACACTGCAGCGCGCGGTCGGCCAGCATGTGAACGCACAGTATGTGCTTCAGCCGCAGGGCAGGGTGTGCCGTGCCCACCAGCGAAGAGTGGAGGCTCAGGCCTCGGCGGGGCAGGGACCCACCGGTATGCCCTTCTGCCGCAGGCGCTCCTTGATGCGGCTGAACTGGCGCAGGCCCGCCTGCAGCGTCAGGCCCCGGCCGTCGCTCAGGCAGGTCGCGCCGCTGCTGTCGCTGCCGCTGCTGGTGCCAGGGGCGGCGGCGCCGGCACGGCCCGCAGCAAAGTCGGCGCTGCCGGGCCGGGTGGGCGGTCCGCTGCTGTGCAGGCGCAGCGGCGGAGCCTCCTGAATGAGCCTCACAAAAGCACCCACCGCTGCATCAGTGTCAACCGCTGGTGCCGGTGCAGCTGCGCCTGCGACTCGGGCCGACGGTGCAGTACCAGGTGCAGCGCTGATCGGCAGCTGCTCGGCTGCGTCAGAGGCTGCGCCTGGTGCGGGGCTCCTGGGCTTGATGGGCGAAGGCGCTCCCTCGTCCAGCGCAAATGGCAGCACGTCTGCGAAATGATGGAACCATGGGGGCAGGGCGGGGTTCAGCATGATGACACCTGGGCAAGCAAGCTGGTGCAGTGCATAGATAACACAGCACAGCCCGAGCAGTCGCGGGTCACAGGCCACCAGCAGGAGCGCTTCAGGCACAGCACTTGCAAGCCCAGGCCACCCTGCTGCGCACCCAACCTCACCGGCTTCATCGCCGCCGCCGCCCATGGATGCCGCCGGGCACTCCAGCATGGGAGGCGCCGCAGCGCTGCAGGCCGACACCGTGCTAGACACGCGGCTGAGCAGCGGGGCCGCGGCCGTCCCGGGCACACCGCCGGCTGCCGCGGCCAGCGGGGCGGGCAGGCCAGCTGCCAGCGTGAACTGGCGGGGGGTGGAGCCGGCGAGGATGGAGTCCAGGGAGGGGTCTGCCATGGGGGACACTGCGGGCAAGCAGGGGGCATAGGCCGGCCATTGTGAGGGCCTTAACCCTGCTAAAGATTCATTCAGCGCCGCTGTGCACCAGGGCGGCGGCACTTGCACCCCAGTGCGTTTGATCCCAGCCAAGCATCAACCCCCAGCAGCACTCAAACCAGCGGTTAACCAGCAGGGCCGCACCTGAGTAGCCCACGCCTTGGGAGGATGCCTCCCCCGCCAGCGGGCCGTAGGAGCGGCTGGACCAAGAGGGCCGGCGCATGAGCGCAGTACTGGTGGGCACCTCCCGGCCCGCAATCGAGCCGCCGCTGCCTGGGCTGAACCCGCTGGTAGCCCCGCCGCTGCTACCGCCGCTGGTGGCTGCACCGTGGGCGCCTGCTGCGGCACGCTGGGCCGCCTGCTGGGCCGCCATAGCAGCGGCGGCGGCTTGGTGTGGCACGCTGCCGCCGCCGGCGCCGCCGCCGCTGGACGGAGTGCGCAGGTGGCCGGTGCGCGGGCTGACGCGGTCCAGCCGTGCCACTGATTCCAGTGGGCCGCGCACCCCAAAACTGGACACAGACTGGGCCGAGGGCGTGAATGCAAAGGGCAGCTGCGGGCTGCAGCTGGTGGGGTAGAGGGAGGAGGCTGCGCTGCCGCTGCTCTCAGAGTCTAGGGTGCCTGGGATGAGCGGCAGGCGGGCGGTGGGTGGGGATGGCGACGGCGGCGCCTCAGCGCCACTGCTGCCGCGCGCCGCCGCTGCCTGGTGGCCTCCATCTCCCGCTGCCGGCTGGCTGCTGCCCGCTGCATGGCGCATGTGGGACACAGCGGGGGCGGACAGCGGCTTGCGCATGGCGGCCGCCTGCTGCAGTGCCCACAGGTCGTTTGAGGAGCGCAGGCGCCGGCCCTGCCCTGGAATGCTCATGGGCGCGCTGCACTGCCTTGAGCTGCCGCTGCTCGGCGTGCCGCGCTCGCTGCCTCCCTCCTGCTCCTCAGCCGCCGCAGCGCTGGCCAACAGCGCCCCGCGGCCGGCAGAGCCGCTGCCGCTGGGCAGGGGCGCGCCGCTGCTGCCGCCAGCTGGCCGGCTGGCCGGCGCCGCCATGGGTGCGCTGGTGGGCGGCGCTGTGCGGGGCGGCTTTGCCAGCGGCGGCCGCCCGCTAGGGGAGCCAACTGCAAACTTGCTTGCTGAGGTGGACAGCTGGCGCAGCATGGCTGGCAGGGACACCTGCAATGGGGGCGAGAGGCGGCGCGGTGACGTAAGTGCCGTGTCGAGCAGGAGGAACATACATGCGCCAAGCTGAGTGCTCAAAACGGGACGTGCAGCAGCAGGCCAGGCCATGCAGCCTTCAGCCACAGCAACCCCCAACGCACCGGCTGCGGCGCCGAACCGTAGGGTACCTCGCCGCGTGCCGACACTGGAGAGGGCAGCTCGCTGGAGGGGCTCTGGCTGAGCAGCCCGCGGTGCGGCGACTGAGAGGCACGCAGGCTGGTGCTCCAGCTGCGGCGGATGGGCCGCCCGCCTCCGCCCGCCGGGCTGCTGCCGGGCTGCACCTGCAGCGCCTGCAGCGCGCCGCTGGGCGATGAGGACAGCGGCAGAGGCGGCACGCTGGCTTGGCGCGGCGAGCGTGCTGAACCAGCCGGCCCAGGGAAGGCCGAAGCTGACATGGCGTGGCGCAGGGGCGCGCCGCCCTCGCCGCCGCCACTCGCTCCCAAGTAGTCTGCTATGATTTGCGGCAGCGGCGGCGGGCTGGTGGTCTGCTCCAGGATGGTGACCGTGCTGGCTGGCTGGTAGTCCACTGAGATGCGGAACTGGCCATAGGGAGTGTCCACACCGCCAAAGCGGAAGGACTGCAGGCGGCGGGCGCTGGACGCACCAGCTGCCCGCCCCGGCAGCGTGCTGTGCAGGCGGTAGCCCAGCGTGAAGTTGGCGCCACGCTGGCGCTGCAGGGGTGAAGGGAAGGAGGGGGTGCAGCGGTTCAGGGAGCAAAAAGGTCGCCAGCAGCTCATGCCACAGCGCAGATTGGCGGTTCGCCTCGAGCCACCCGTGTCCACATGACGCTCAACCTGCACATCAGCACCACCACACAGCTGCCCCGCCCCCACCTTGCAGGCGCGGTACATGCGGTAGGCGGGCAGCAGGCGCAGGTAGGTGTAGAGCGAGCGCAGCGTGATGACCAGGCGCCTGCGGCAGGGGGAGGCCAAGGCATGGGAGGTCATGGCAGGCGAACAAGTGCACCGTCACCACAGCTTTTGCATGGCAGGACAGTGCCACACAGCAAATTGCAGGTGTTACGAGTGAGGCGCATTCTTTGCCCATGAAGACAGCTTGGCTGCGTGGACACAACCATTCAACTCAGAGGCGGCAGCGGCAGCCCAGCCGCAAAGCTCACTTGTAAACCGTGGAGGGGCTGAGGCGGGCGAGCTGGGAGCGCGACAGGTGTGGCGCGCCGCCCGCCCCCTCCGGCAGCTGCGGGTAGTAGTGCACCACCCAGCGCTCCAGCAGCGTCTCCACTGCGGGCAGGGTGCGCAGGTTGGCAGGCACGAGCAGCGGCACGAGGGATGGAGTGGAAGCACGACCAGCGGGCAAACGAGCCGCCCAACACGAGTGTGCCATGAGCGGGCCTCGGCGCATAGCCTAGAACGATGCTGGCCATATACGCACCTCGGTCCTGCTCTCCACCGGCTGCCGCTGCAGCTTGAGCGCCCCATGGCTGCAGGAAGATCTGCATTGGCAGGGACGATGGTGGGGAGGGCAGCGGGCGGCACAGTTGAGCGGCAGCGGCGGCGGCAGCGGCAGAGCCGACGCAGCGGCTTGCAGGAGCGCCCAGGCGCCTCCCTGGCGCACCTCCAGCACCAGGGGCAGCCCCGCCTCGCGCCTCCAGCGCTCCAGGGCGGTCGTGGCAGCCGGCTCCACCTCGGGCACTTCCAAATTGAACTGCGGGGCGCGGAGTGGGTTGGGCACCGCTGTCGAGCACGGCTGGTGGCAGCCGAGGGCATCTCGGGCCAGCGCCACAAACGTTGCTCGAGACCTACCCAGGCTCTTTTCTGCGGCTGGGGCAGCCCCCGCTTGCTGCTGCCCACGATGCGGGCGTCCAGCACGACCTCCGCAGCCTTGATGTAGGCCTCCGCTATCACCCGCTCAATGTTTGGCCCGCCCGAAGTCATGGCGGGACGAGGCCTCGCCCCGGGCGTCTGGGAAGCTCAGTAACAGACTGCCGGGCTCCGAGGAGCCGGCTGGAATGCTCGTGGGAGGGCCAGCGGCCCGGATTGGGGCCCCGCGGCGCGCCGCTGCCGCTGGTGCACAGCGCGGGCGCCGGCGGATCAGGGGAGGTTATCGATGACATCAGCAGTGATGTCTTGCCCCACTACACTCAACTGGCAGTGATGGCAGTGTACTTCTTGATGCTCATAACACATGCCAAGCCAACAGAGACGCCCGGCAGCGGCGGCCCCCCCAGCTGCGGCGCAGGCGGGAAGGAGCAGCATGGAAAGGCACAGTGCATGCCAGCCAGGGCGCCGTGCATGAAGTAGGTTGAGTGCAGACAAACATGCACACTTCAAAGTCTCTAGGCAGTCATGCTGCAGCATTGCAAGGTGCGTCATGCCTCGTAGCGCTGCATCACCGGCCAGCAACAGCGCTCGTGGCGCCCAAACCGCATGGACATCAGGTGTCAGGGGTCATGAGCTGGCACAGCACTTTGCCGGGCACCCAGCCGATAGTACCTCAATACGCGCGTGGCTCTTGTAAAGTCTGGTGAAGGCAAAACCCAACCAAATGCAGCGCTGCATGCGCTGCGCGACATGCCCTTAGAAGTGGCCCTTGGACGTGTGGTGCGGATGCCCAGCGGGTGCCCTTTTGGAGCCACCTCCCCAGCAGGCAGAACCCAGACCCCCCATTCCCTTCCTCCATTTGCGATCAGTGCTGCTAGCAGCAGCCATCATGAGGTTGCTCTCAGCCGCCCGCACCGCCTGCCGCCACCGCCGCGGCCCAAACCCAAGCCTGTGTGCAGCGCTGACCGCCATCAGGTGCGCGCCGGGGACCTCTCTGTTCAACGTTGGCGTGGAAGGGCTGAAGGGTGCTCACAGAGTCGTGTAGGCGCCAGCGCCCAAAGTATTTGCGCTTGGCAGCCACCGCTGATCGCCTAGCAGGGCGCTCCGGCATGGATGCGATCGCCGATGCGATTGGGAAGGAAGGGGATGGCCGATGCGATTGGGGAAGGAAGCTGCCACTACACCGGCCGCCGCACCCTGCCGCCGCCTCGAGGTGCTGCCGACCGGCCGCTCGCGATCGCCCGCCCTCGCATCTGCCGCCCCTCTGCAGGGCCATGAGCACCAACCCCGAGACCGCGACGGACGTCCATGCACGCCCGTCGTTCCCCATGATGCGCCCAGAGGCCAGCGTGCCGCCCGAGGAGGTGCGCCGCTGCTGGTGGTGGTCGGGCGGTGCTCAAGAACAGCCCGCATGCCGCTGGCCGCTGGCCATTCGCATGGGTGCCCACAAGCCGCCCGTCCAGCCCCTTGTTCTCCTCCACTCTTCCCCTTGTCTCAGTACGCCAAGCTGCGCCGCACATGCCCTGTCAGCAAGGCCAAGCTGTTTGACGGCAGGTGAGCATGGCAGTGGCCCCTCGAGGTGGCAGGCAGGCATGTGCTTGATGCTCTGCACCTCCATCCACTCCCCTTACTTGCTCGCTGCCTTCCTGCTTCACTGCCATTTGTAAATGCCACACAGCAACATCATGATGATGCGCATTATCACAAGCACCATGCCGCATGGCATGGCGAGTCATTTGACTCCGAATGCACCTCTGCATGCCGCCCCTCACAAAGCACAAAGCACCCCGCCCTGCTTGCACCCCCGATCCCCATGCAGCGATACCTGGCTGATCACCAAGCCTCCCTGCCCGCACCCCCTTCCCCATGCAGCGACATCTGGCTGATCACCAAGCACCGCGACCTGGTGGACGTGCTGAGCGACCAGCGCTTCTCCAAGGCAGGCACTGACACCTTTTTTGTGCTCTGGGAGGCAGTGCATGGCGCTGTGGGTGGGCAATGCATGGCATGGACGGTGCATGGCATGAACGGTGCATGGATGCCCAGGCGCGCTTCTGCTCATGACGTGCACATGCACCGTGCACAACATGCATGCGCAGCCCAGCATGCTTGTCTGGCCCGGCTGCACGAGGGCACTGATAAACGCCTCCCCAACCAAGCCTGCCACGCCTGCAGGTGCGCACGCACGAAAATTTCCCGGAGCTGGTCGAGGGCGCCAAGGCGGCTGTGGAGGGGCGCGAGCCCACCTTCGTGGACAGTGAGTACCCTGCCTTTCTTCTGCTCATGTTGGGTTGTGCTCATGTTGGATCGAGGGCATGTGCAGAGAGAGGCCAAGTCAGAGCATGGTCCCATGCCATGCACATGGCGCTCATGACATGTGGCAGCGGCAGCCACATGCCCTGCATCCGCCTCTGCACATGGAACCCCCTACTTCCCGGGCCATCCTGCTCAGTGGACCCGCCCCAGTGGACCCAGTTCCGTGGCATGTTTGAGCGCTGGTTTGCCGGCGGGTGAGAGCGGGCAGTCAGGGTGCTGCGCGTTTCATGCGCCCCAATATGCAGCCTGCCATGCCTTGCCATGCCATGCCATGCCATGCCATGCCATGCACGACTTGAACATGGTAGCGTTGATGTGTGATGACCCGGCGCAAATGCTTTTGCTTTCCTCCGCAGCTACGTGGAGAAGCTGCGTCCCACCATCCGCGGTCATGTCAAGGAGGTGAGGCACAGTTTGCACCGCACCGCACCACGCTGCATGCTGCCCGACACAGTAGGCTTTCAAGAGCGGCAGCACAGTGCCGGCTGCCCAGGTTGCTCAAGACTGCCCTTCATCCCCTCCGCCTGCCTCCCGCCCGCCCGTTCCCCCGCAGCTGCTGGATGGTATGCAGCGCGCCTCCAAGCCTGTGAACCTGCACGAGGCCTTCTCACTGCCCGTGGCCTTCAAGGTGGGGCGGGTGTGAGGGTGGGCTGAGTGGCGGTGCTTGCCAGCAAAGGTGGCCATTTGGCATGGTAAAGACAGCCATGGCAGGTGCCAGCACACTAACATGGCGCAACATGAAGCTTGCAGCAGAGTTGCCGTGCAACTGATTTGCAACTTTGCTTCCCATCTCCCATCCCTCGTCAGACCATCTATGGCATCCTGGGCATCCCTTTCAAGGTGAGGCTTGTGGATTTGGCTCGTGGGCAGGCACTGTGCCGGCCGTCCAGGGGCTGTCCATGCTCAGTGCAACTTGTCATGTGGCCGCCATCGGCTGCAAGGTCCGCACACACCACCGCCTGCTGCTCCCTCACATCGCTGGTCCACAATTCCTCATTGAGTCGCCCCCCTTGCTGCGCCGGCCTTGCCCCTTCCCCTCCCTCTCCTGTCTCTTCCTCAATTCAACAGGACTTTGAGTTCCTGTCCAACAACACATGCTCCAGCGGCAGCTCAACCCATGTCCTCCTTCCCACTCCCTCCCCCCTCCTCAACCCAACAGGACTTTGAGTTCCTGTCCAACAACATCGCCATGCGCTCCAGCGGCAGCTCCACCGCCCGCGACGCCGCCGCCGCGCAGCAGGAGCTCGTTGATTATATGGACAAGTAAGTGAGGGTTTACTGTACATTCACACTTTGTTTGGGATGGTGGCCATGATGCGCTGATGCCCTGCAGTGCTGCCGGTGGTCCAGCAGGCAGCAGCGGGTGTGTGCCATGCTCCAGGCACGGCGGTTGCGAGTGGTAGCAGGAGCCGGCATCCCTGCTAAACCATGCAACGCGTTCCTGCCCTTGGTGCCAACAGCCTGGTGAAGGAGAAGGAGCGCAACCCGGGCCAAGACATGCTGAGCGAGGTGGGGGTGGGCTGCCTACGGGGACATGCCTTGCCGCTGGTTGTTCAGGGCACGCACATGCCTCATGCATGCATGGGCAGCCTGGTCATGCCGGATGACCAGCGCTGCCGGAGCACCACCAACTTTGGGACGCTTTCCCGCCCTCCCATCACTGCCCTGCCTCCCTCTGTGCCCCTTTGCTGGCAGATTGTGAAGAATGACCTGCGCAACGGCAACATCTCCCGCGAACAGCTGATCGCCCATGCCTTCCTGCTGGTGGTGCGCACACTCGGGCTGCAATCGCTTGGCTGGCTGTTGAAGTCAGTTGGCCAGCTGGACACTAGCAGCGTGCACATGCGCTGCATGTGGGGCACTTGCTTTCAGCCTGACTAGGTGGAACGCTGCATTGTATGCACAAGGCTACCTACCGGCCGGAATGTGCCTCCCTGCTTGTGCAGGTGGCGGGCAACGCCACCGTGGCATCCATGATCAAGTGAGCTGCCACTTTGTGCTGAGCTGCTTTTGCCAGTTGACACCCACTTTGTTGGAACTCACCAGCTCAGCACGCTTACCTCCTCCGTTGGCCTCCCTCCCGGCCCACCTGCAGCCTGGGCGTGGTGGAGCTGCTGGCCAACCCCGACCAGGCAAGCGGTGCATGCAGGGTGTGAACGCTGCTGCTGCATGCGTGCTGCACTGTTCTGGCTGGGGCTCCCTGCTGTGGACTCCAACGGCCTGCTCCTCACTTTGCCTCATGTGCAGCTGAAGGCCTTCAAGGAGGACCCCGAGTCGCGCGCCCCTGGCCTGGCCCTGGAGGTGCGCACTGCCGCAAACATGCACACTTGTGGCTCTGTGGCCATGCTGCTGGGTGGAGTGTGTGGTCCCAGCATGGTGGCAGCTGCTGGGCAGCCAGGCAAATGCCGCGTCTTGATCGTCTGTGAAGTCTCCTCAACAATCCAACCGCTGTGCGCAGATCTGCCGCTTCCACTCGGCGTCTGCGCTGGCGCTGCGCCGCGTGGCCCTGGAGGACGTGAAGGTGGGGAGGGCTGCATGCTTTGCCAAGTGTACGCAGTGCACACAGTGTACTGCCCTGCCCTACCGCCGCTGCACAGCCTGCATTGCATAGCTCAAGGGCTTCTCAGTGCCTGACGCAATCATGACCAGCCACCATTCCTATCATGCGCTGCCCCGCCGAGGCTGCGCCACGTTTCAATGCATTGCAAATCCGTCTGCATGCCGGCAACTGCTGTGTGCAGGTGGGTGGCGAGACCATCCGCAAGAACGAGGGCATCATCGCGCTCAACATGAGCGGTGAGCCTCTTGGCACCCAGTGCATGGGAGCGCTTGGCCAGCTCAGCACCGGCCGGCCTGGTCGGGCAGGTGCATAAATGAGCGGCAATTTTCTTAGGTTGCAATCAGAAGTGAAAGTGAAAGTGTTGCAGTTCCTAGAATTGTCCCTCCCAACCCGCCCCCATCAGCAACGCCCACTTTGCTCCTCTGCAGCCAACCGCGATGAGGACGTGTTCCGCAACCCCGACAAGTTTGACATCCGCCGCCCAGAGGTTGGGGAGCAGGTGGCCTACGGCGCAGGCATCCACCGCTGGTGAGGCGGTGGTAGGAGAACCGGGCTGAGCCGGAGGCAGGGGTTCAGGTGGTGTACAGGCAACAGAGGCGAGGCCTAGTGCTGCTCGACTGCTGCGTGGGTTTCATGCCACCGTCGTGCAAGCTCAAAAGCAATGCCTTTTGCCTTTGCTCCGCAGCATTGCCGAGTACCTGGCCCTGGTGGAGCTGCAGGTGGGCCGCTAATCATCTAACTGCAACCGAGGCAGTTCAATTGTGGTGCATGCGGCTGTGTGACCTGCCCTGATGGCAGCAGGCTGTTTTTGTGTGGCTGGTGCCGCAGTTGGTCACCCTGCAGACTGCCCCGCTGCTACCATTGGTCATCACAGTGTGCTGGCTCCTCTCACTGCCCTCCCTCTACAGGAGGCGTTCAAGGGCCTGTTCGGCCGCTTCCCAAACCTCAAGGTGCGTCACGCCATGTCGAGGCTCGAGTGCTGCACTCGATGATTGCAGCCAGCTGCTCACACTGTGTGTACGCATGACTCCGTCTCACCATGCACCGTTCACTGCCCTCCTTGCTTGCCCTGCAGCTGGCCGTGGACGAGAGCAAGCTGTGCGTGGGGCTAATATCGTCGTCGGCTTGATGCTTTTTGCTTTCTCTGCCTGCAGCCAGCGCCGTCTGCTGCTGCTCTGTTGGCGGGAGTGCCAATCTTCACTCGGCGACTGCTTGGGGGGAACACGCCTGCCCTCCCTCACTTCGCAACCTCTTGCTTCTCTTGGCCTCAGGGAGTGGAGCGACCCCAAGGCCGATGTGGGCCTGAAGGAGCTGCCCGTCACCTGGTGAACTCGCGGCTGGAGCAGCGCCACCGCCATGCTGGCTGTGCAGCCACCACCAGACGTCTCGCATGTGCTGCCCTCCCGGACCCGTGGTGCACCGGCCGTGCCCCGGGTGCATGCCAGCTGAGAGCCCCTAGCGCGCCCAGGCACGCTGGGGGCAGCTACTAAACCAAACCCAAGCCTTGGAGCAGCATAGCTGCCCTTAGACCTTGCTGGCCCGCTGCGTTGAAACTCACGGGCTCAGTCACAATCGAGCGTGTTCCTTGCATGTCCTGCACCCTGCGTTTGCACGGTGCCTGGCCTACGTTTTAACTGCCTCTGCACCACCAAACGAGCACCGCATACCGCCTCAAGAAAATCCCAGCCCTATCAGTGCACTGCCTGTGTGGCCCTTTTGATGCATTGTGAGCGCCCGACTGTCACAACCTGCCGCCCTGGCTCATGAATGGGCCCGTGCTCTGTCTGCCCCTGGCGGCCGGTTCCCGCAATTTGATCAAGACCAAGCGCATGTTGCATTGAGAGCGATGCCCCTTGCATGTCTGCCTGCGTGTTGTAACACTTCAATGAAGCTGCATGCTTGAACATAGGCAAGGCGGATTTGTGTTGCGTTCCGCGTGCCGAGGACAGTTGTCACCAGCAGCGGCTTACGCTCCTTCTTGTTTGCATTGGATCCGATAGTAAAGCTGTTCATTTTTACCACTTCCCACCTTGCAGGCTGGCAAGGCCGTTGAGGCATCATGGCGGCTGGGCACCGCAGGCCAATGGCGGCGGCAGCAGTGGTGGCAGCGGCGGCGGTGCATGGGTCTTGCACCCCCGCAATGCATGATCTGGCATCCACAAAGCGTCTCAGTACATTGCTATCGAAATTGCAGGGAGCCTCGGGCCCAGCAGCGGGCCAATGTCGCCGCAGCGGTAGCAGTCAGCTTGAGAAGCGACGCAGCGCTCGCCATGGCGGAGCAGCAGCTGGCAGACATGCTGGCTGTGCCGCTGGCGCGTGCGCGCGACCTGCTGCGTCAATCCGGCGGCGAAATTGAGGGTGCCGTAGCCCTGCACTTTGCCAACCCGGGCGGGCGCCCACAAGAGCCACAGAGCCCCAGGCAAGCGATCGAGACACGTGCTCACGCCCCTGCAGTAGCTGGCACTGCCGCCGCCGCCGCCACCGCCCAGCGCCGCCGCTGCCTGCTGCCGATTCACACATCCCACCCCCAACCTGCAGGACCGAGCTGTGCGCGCTGCTGGGTGGCTCCGTTACGCAGCAGCAGGCAGCGCAGCTGCTGCGCCGCAGCGGCAACAGCATAGCAGCAGCTGCCGACCTGTATTTTGAAGACCCTGCGGCGGCAGGGCCGGCAGGCGGCGCAGATGGCGCAGCAGCGGCACGCCACCGCGGCAACAGCTCAGATCCCATCACCATGAGCGACGGCAGCGAGCACGAAGACACGGAGGACAGGTGCGTGGCACAGGGCAGATGGGTGGGGCTGTGCAGCTTGTCTCATGCTGTGCCACGTGTTGCTGTGTTGCATTGTGGGGGCCTCGTGCTGCTCATGGTCCCCCCTGCTGCTGCCGCCCGTGCTGCTGCAGCGATGCTGGTGATGGTGGCGATGTTAGTGAGGAGGTGGATCAACCTGGCAGGCGGCGCATCGGCATGAACCGCCCCTCAGCCGGGCGCGGCGGGCGCGGCCGCGGCGGCCGCAGCTCCGGCGGCCGCAGCCTCGGTGGTCGCAGTTCGGGCGGCCGTGGTGCGCAACCGGTGCACAGCACTGAGGGTCACGGCCTGGTGCGCAGCCCGCGGGCGATGGGGACGGCGGCCAGGCTAGCTGAGGGGCGCGGGGCCGGCGGTGCGGGCGGTCCCGGCGGCATGGGAGCGCTGCTGGCTCAGCTGCTGGGCGGGCCGCTGTTTGGCGGGGACCCCGACGAGTCGGATTCGGAGTACGGGGAGAGCGACAGCGAGGGCTACGGCTACGGCGGATATGGCTACTCTGAAGAGGAGGATGAGGAGCTGCCACGTGGGTGCTGGCCGGGCGGGGCTGGTTGCTGGATGCAGTATGCGCTACAACTGTGCTGCTGTTGTGGCTGCTGGCCTGAGCGGCTAGTGCGCAGCCGCTGTGTAGGCAGCCGCTGCATAGCATTGTGTGCTGTGAAAAATGAATGCTACATCGAAACCTAGCTGAGACGTCAAGCCGACCTCCATGCCACCCCCTTGCCCTGCCTTGCAGCCACGCCCCGGCTGGGCCCCAAGCTGACGGAGCAGATGCCAGACCTCAACAGCGCGGCAGCAGGCTGGACACAGGCCCGCATGCTGCCCGCAGCCGCAGCCGAGGCGGCGGCGCAGCAGGCCGGCCCCTCCACAGCCGCCGCCGCCGCTGCTGCTGCCGTGCCTGCGGTGGCGCCGGCGCCGACGATCGCTCCAGAGCTGCTGCCGCTGGCGCACATGCGGCTGGATGGCAAGCTGTTTACAGACAATCAAGACCTGGTGCCGGCGGTGGTGCGGCCGGTGCAGCCGATGCGCTTCCCCCTCAAGCTGGGCACCATTGTGCTGCCGCTGGCAACCCTGAACGAGGACAAGCTGAAGGCCACGGCGGTGAGGCGTGGGTGGGGCGGTTGGGGGACGGTCCAGGTGCAGGCGTGGTTGGCGCATGGCTTGCAGCATCACTTACATGTGGGCATCAGGCATGCAGGCTGATGGCAGGCCTTGCCATCAGCTGCATTTCATCGCCGCCTGGCTGTTGAGCAAATTGAACCGGCTCCGCCCTGCAGGGCAAGCAGCACTGGACGGCGCTGGAGTGGGGCGGCAAAAGCAAGGTGAATGGTCTGACTGCAGCTTGCAGTGTGGTATTGCACAGTTTGCCCATCTTGGTGTGCTTTTCCGGCTCCTGCGGCTGCTGCAGCACACCCCAACTAGTGCTGGCCCCGCACTCAACTTTGCAGCTGTTCCACAACTATGTGGGCCCCGGCAACGTCTTCCGGCAGCTGCACCTTAACCAGGGTGAGGTTGTTGGTTATGGGGCAGAGGGCTGGGGGCAGCATTCAGCAGGGCCGCGCACCCAGCCCCTGCTAACGCATCGCACCCCTGCCCCTGCAGTTGCCAAGCCGCTGCCGCTGTCTGAGCTGGCGGGGTGGGGTTTCCCGGTCCAGCAGCTGGAGCAGCAGGTGTGCGCATTGACTGGCTGGATTACGCTTGGGCCTGCATTGGCGCAGTAGTAGGGTGTCGATGCAGGGATGCGGGCCGGCATGCCGCATGGCGCCACTCGCTGTGTAAGCATATTGCGGGGCCAGCAGCTTCCGTGACCTGCCTTGCCTTGGCTCCACTTCAACCTCTGCAGGCCCGCCTGGCGCTGTACGGACGGCAGAGCCACGATGATGTGGCGCTGGCCACAGTGCGGGAGGAGCACACCTGGGTGTCAGGTGGGCATGCACAGTCGTTGCACGGGGGCTGCTGCACAGGTTGGCGCTGCACCGCCGGCAAGATGCCGACTTGAAGAATCAGCAAATACCAGCCTTCCACCTGCCGACCCTCAAATCTTGCACTGCCCTGCTGCCGCAGAGCTGCTGCACTCTCTGTGGGTGCTAGAAACGGCTGGCATCGCCGACATCCGGTGCCAGCTGGTAGCTGAGCATGGCCAGCATGCTGAGGAGGCGCAGCAGGCGCAGCAGCAGGATGCCGCGCAGCAGCAGGCAGGGCAGCAGCAGGAGCCAGGGCAGCAGCAGCGCTCGCCCAGCCCGGGCCCCGCTGAGCAGCAGCAGCAGCAGCAGGGAGATGCAGGCGGCAGCGGCGGCGCCGGGGCGCGCAGCCGCAGCAAGGGGCGCAGCAAGAGCCGCGAGGCGCCTGCGGCTGCAGACGGGGAGGCAGGGCCCAGCTCAAAGGGGCGCGGCAGGAGCAAGAGCAAGAGCAAGGGCAAGGGCAAGAGCAAGAGCAAGAGCAAGAGCAAGAGCCGGACCGCCACGCCAGCGCCGGACGCTGCTGTTATGCCCCGTGGAGTGCGGCTGGAGGTGGTGCTCACGCAGAACCTGCAGCACCAGCTGTGGTGCGCTGGAAGGGAAAGTGAACCGGTTGTTGATTGTGCAACCTTGCTTTGGTGTCACCCTGCGGGAGGGCAGCGATGCTGTTCTGCAGTCTTGCTGTTGCGTCACCTGTGATGGCGCACCAGCCTGTGGTTCTGCTGGTTCGATACGTTGGCGAGACCAGTAACCAACCAGCCAATCTGTGACTCTTGGTCCAATGCCCTGCCTGTGTCATTTTCAGGTATGATGGAGAGGATGGTGACCTCACCGACCAAATGGAGGACAAAAAGGGCGGCCGCAAGATCACCGCACGCGGCGCGCAGGTGCAGGCACAGCAGGGCTGCCTCTCTTCTCTTGGGTGTTTTGCCCTGGAGTCTCGAGCCACGCTGCAACCACAATCAGGCAACTGTTGTTGCCCTCCTCCTCATAATACGTGCTTGACTGCCTCCCTGCAACTCCAGTTGGAGCCTCAAGCCCAAACTTGACCTATTCCAAACACCCCGCCGCAGGCCAAGTGGACCAAGAACGGCACCGCGCTGGGCCGCGTCGTCTCTGCGTTGCTGCAGTTTGGCTCGGGCCTCAGCCTGGGGCCTGACGCAGACGGCCTGCTCAACCTTGGGGATGTGCCGGCGCACGAGTGGCGGGAGGTGGCGGAGCCGCCGCCAGCACAGCGGCGAGCCATGTTTGATGTGGAGCGCCTGCTGGACAGCGGTGCGCATCGGGTGGCTAATCGGTTGTGGTAGTGTGGCAAGGGTTTGTTTGTGGTGTGGGCGGATGGCAATGGCGCACAGGGTTGGTGGACCTGGTCTGTTGCGCTGGGGAATGGACGAACGACGAGGCGCTGGGCAGTGCCGCTCCTTCAGCCCCCGACCTCTGCTCCACTTCTACCAACCCCCCTGCCCCTCCCTGGTGCAGTGGCGTACAAGCGGCAGGGGCTGACGGCGCCTGCGCCGCACGGCCTGGCCACCACCCCCAAGCAATACCAGCTGTCTGGCCTGCAGTGGATGCTCAACCGAGAGGCCAAGGTGCGGGGAGGCACGCTTTCATTTCGACATACTGCCTGGCTGCATGATAATTGGTCTGGTTGCATGACTGATGGCACGTGCCGTGCTGCTCATTGCCGCACGTTTGCACAGTTGCTGTCCCCTACATTCACGCATCTGTCCACGGCCACCTCCTTCAACCCTGTCCACCAACCTGCAGGGCGATGCACTGGGGCGCGGCCAGCTGCGCCTGCACCCCGCCTGGCTGCAGCTGGTGGCAGAGGACGGCAAGATTCTGTACCTGCACCGCCTGCGGTGAGCTGGGCTGGCCAGCGGGGAGGCAAGCACGGTGGGGGGCTGTTCGTGTGATGCATTGCGAGGCACACGGCTGCAGCACTTGTGTGCACTCTGCTGTCTGGTTTTTCATCTGTGTTGTCCCTCACGACATGCATGCACGCAGGCCACACGTGGCGTCCCCCAACTTTTACTCGGCGCCGGTGGGAGGCACCTGCGGCGGCTTCCTGGTGCGCTGCTTCCAAACTTATGGTTGATGGTGCCATTGCCAGTGCCCAGCAGGCTTGTGCGGCTGCTGACTGGTAGTGTGCAGTGTTGCATGTATTCGGGTTGCTGCCACACTGCCCACTGAGCGCTATATCCTGTTCTGCAACTGCTTGCGCAGGTGGATGAGATGGTGAGGGAGGGTCGATGGAGTGTGGGGTGATGGGAGGGGGAAGCGCCTGGGAATTGGGCACTCCAGCAACCCACACCATCTGGAACTCAGCTTGTAATTGCCAGCGCTCACAGAATGGCTGCACACTGGGCAACTCGCCAACCCCATGCCGCCACACCCCGCACTCTCCTCCTCCCCCAGGGCTTGGGCAAGACGCTCCAGACGCTGATGCTGGTGCTGAGCAACCCGCCGCCTGCCGGCTGGGCGGTGAAGCGGCTGGAGGGGCTTGTTGCCACCGAGGAGTCGGAGGCGGTGCCCATCAAGACCAGCCTGATTGTGGTGCCCGCAAACCTGCTGGGCCAGGTGGGGCGGCCGCGATGGGTGCAGCCAGTGGATGCTGGTGCTGGCGCACAGCAAAGGGAGTTGAATGGACTGCATCCGCTGTTGGGTGGGGCGTGTTACGAGTGCAAGCACTCAGGCTCAATTGGCTATTTCATGCATGCGCTCAAACCCTCCTGCTGCAGTGGGCAGAGGAGATTGAGCGGCACGTGGCGCCCGGCCGCCTGAGCTGGGCGCGCTACCTGCCTCCCGGCGTGGCTGCGGCGGCGGCAGCAGGCCAGCATGCTGAGGAGGAGGAGGGTGACGTGGCAACGCGCACGCGGCGCAGCCGGCGCGTGGCGGCGGCGGGGGGCACGGTGAGGCTGGGCTGCGGGCGCGGGGGTGCAGGGGCTGGGCGCCTGCACTCCAATCAGTCTAGTTCCGGGCGCTTGGCTGCCTTAAGCTGATGCGCATGCACTACAGTGCATATCTATGTTTGTTATCGTCTGTATGTGTTCCTGGCCCCTCCCTCCCCGCTGCTCTGCAGGTCAACCTGGCACGCGGCGACCCGGTGCGCCCCGTCCTGTGCCGCACCCCTGACGGCCAGCTCAAGCCGATGCACGAGCTCGATGTCGTGCTCATGTGAGCCCATTGGGAGCTGACAGTGGTTGGTGCTCACGTACGCTGGGAGGTGGGGCTGCTGGTCCGTCTGGAACATGCCCTGCTCCTGCTTTATCTAACCCCAAGCTAAGTCGACTGCGTCCCTCGAAACTGCACCGTTGCACCGCCCCTCATCCACTTGCCCTTTGCCCAGGAGCTACGAGCAGCTGCGCGACCAGCTCTACGCCTCGGGCAGCCACACCTCGCTGCTGGCGCAGTTTGGGTTTTGGAGGTGAGGGTGGTGGGGCTGGGGGCCTACGGGTTGGCCCGTGCCTGCGGCGCTGCTTAATTTGGCTGGCCATGGTATCAGGCGGGGCCTGTGCAGCACTGGCTGCCCGTCCTGCAGCTTGGCTTGCAGCTAGTTTGCTGATTATTCCTTCCTTCACCCGACAATCAGGGTGGTGCTGGATGAGGCGCAGCTGGTGGCCAACTCCTCATCCGTGGCAGCAGTCATGGCGTCCTCGCTCTGGCGCCGACACGCCTGGGTGGTCACCGGCACGCCCATCTCCAACAAGCTGGACGAAATCAAGGGTGAGGCCAAGGGTTGTCTGCCAAGCAAAGAAGTCAGCTGGGGCTTCCCAGCAGCCAGGGCACAAGTGGCAAGGGTAGCCCAGCGCTCGTCGACCCCTCCCCGAGTTTCTCCGTTCCGCCTCACTCCAAATCGTTCTTCCCTCAACTGTAGGCCTGCTGGAGTTCCTGGCTGCTGAGCCGTACCACCACGCCCCCGTGTGGCGCGGCCTGCTGCAGAGCAGCTACGAGGCGCAGGCAAGCGCATGCCAGGGCTGTTGGGCAGAGCTTGTGGTGCACTGTTGTTGATGCGGGGCGGCTGCACTGGAGAAGTGGCTCCTGCGATCTGCCATCTGCATTCGAGTAACCAGCAACACATCTGCGCTGTTTGCTGCCACCAACCCAACCCTTGCTGCCCTGCTGCTGCAGAGTGTGGGCGGCCTGCTGAGCCTGCGCTCCCTGCTGCGCGGAGTCATGCTGCGCCGCTCCAAGGCGGATGTAGGTGAGTGGCGGCAGCTGGCCAAATGTGGCCGCCTTTGGCTGGCCTGCACAGTGTACACCACCTTGCACGATGCAAGCACAAGTTCTGTTGAGTCCGGCTGCTCAACACCCACCTGCCTGCCGAGTCGTGCCTCACGGACCGCCCACCACCCTGCCCTGCCCTGGCACAGCCGGCGAGCTGGAGCTTCCGCCGTGCACGCGGGAGGACAAGTGGGTGCCGCTGTCGTCTGTGGAGCGCCTGTGCTACGAGCAGAGCAGGCGTGCCTTCTGTGACGCGGGTAAGTGCGCAACGGGACAAGACAGGCGGCCAGTGCAATTGATGGTTGGATGCATGGGGCTGTTGAGCATGGCTGTGTGTGCGCGGGGCAACTGGGGCGACATGCAAGGTAAATCAGCGGCTGAGAACGGACTGAGCCAGGGACTGCTGCCCATTCTTCTCTCCCTTGCAGCTTACCAAGTGCAGCAGCAGCACGGCGGGGGCATACACGTGAGTGGGTGGTCTCTGGATTTTTAGGGTTTCCGGAGTTGGAAGTGTGTATTTTGCGTGCCACTCGGCCGCCGGCACGGAGGCTGGAATCCAGCAGCATCAGCACATGTTCCCCCTGTCCTGCTGGTCCCTCCCTGCAGGCCAACCGGGCGCGGCACACGAGCAAGGCGGTGGGCCGTGCTCTGGCTGCCTTCACAGGCCTGCGCCAGTCGTGCTGCCACCCCCAGGCAAGGCTGAGCTTGGGGTTCGGTTGGGCTGTGCTGCATGCTTGCATCATGCTTTGGGCACCCCATGCGTGCAGTTTCACTGCTTTGTATACCCCCAGTGTTTCACCATCCATCGGCCACCTGGGGATTTGATCTTGCAACGCAGATTGTGCGGCGCATCGTGGACGACGTGCTGGGCAAGGAGCGCAAGAGCATGCGGGACATCATGGGCGCGCTGGTGGTCAAGGTGCGCTGTGCACGCTGTGCACACTGCGCTTGCATGAATTTGGAGTCGCTAAACCTTGGGTTGGGGCGTTGCCACTCTGGCTGTTGGTGTGATTAAAAACCTGGACATCAAGGTGCCTGGATGCTGCCGCCGATGCTGCACCTGAGTCGCCAAGCTGTGCTGCTGAACTGCCGCCCCGCCTCCGCTCCCTGCTGCCCTGCAGGCCTATGGCGAGTGGGACCAGGCCGCCCGCCGCCTGGTGGATGCCAAGCTGATTGAAGCGGCTGTGGCAGCAGGGGCGGGCGCACACCCGGGTGAGCCCCGGCCCGCTGGCGGGGTACAGCACCCTTGAGGCGTCAGCTCCTCTGCCTGCTCTGCTCACCTCCGCGATCCATTGCAATCCTGTCCCCCCTGCCGTCCCCTAATCATTCCTGCAGAGGAGGCCCTGCGCCCGGTGATGGAGCTGATTCGCGCCAACCAGCTGGCTGCATCCAGCAGCGACATCCGGGGGCAGGCCACCAGCAACCGCCGCATGTTTGCAGAGGTGGCCGACACTGCCCAGGGCGCAGCAGCAGCGGCAAATGGTACCGGCGATGGTGCCGGCACGTCCGCCGCTGCCGCGGCTGCGGCAGGGGCGGCGCAGGCGGCTGGTAGCAACGGCCAGCTGGCGGGAGGTGCGGCAGCAGATGACAAGGGCAAAGCGCCCATGCAAGCCGAGCCTCCGCAGCAGCAGCAGCAGCCGCAGCCGCCAATGACAAGGAATGGCAGGAAGCGGCAGCGTGAGGAAAGCGAGGGTCCGTCCAGCGCTGCGGCAGCTCGTGGCTCGCCGCAGCAGCAGCAGGATGGCGGCGCAGCGGCAGAGCAGGCCGCTGCTGCAGGCAACACAGACCAGCAGCTGGCGGAGGCAATGCAGGCAGAGGAGGACGCAGCTGCCGCGGAGCAGCAGGCGCCGTCGCAGGTACGACTGCGGTGTGCTTCAAAGTGTGCTAGCCAGCGCATCCAGGCAAACACTCTACTGCTGCGTGCTGCCAAAGGGTGCAGCATTTTGCTCCTGCCCCCGAGCGGTTTTCAGCCCATCTTCAATTCTTTGCAATGGCCGCAGGAGGAGAAGGAGGCCGCGGCCCGCCTGCGCGCCTGGCGCAAGCTGGAGCTTGACGCGCTGGAGCTCTATGCACACATGCTGAAAAACATTGGCAGCAAGCCAAAGGGCAAGGCCGGCAAGGGCAAGGGCAAGGCGCAGCAGCAGCAGCAGCAACAGCAACAGCAGCAGGCGCAAGAGGCGGCAGTATCGCCGCCCGCCAAGCGGCCGCGGCGGGGCGAGGCAGCTGCGACCGCTGCCGGCGGCAGCCAGCCAGCGGCAGCCGAGGCGGCTGCAGCGGGCGGGGCGGAGCAGCCAATCGACAAGGCGGTGGTGCAGGCACAGGTGGGTGGGCGGTAAGCCAGGGGTTGAGGGTTGCCGATGCATATGGACAGGAGGATGCCCAGACACAGGACTTCGCTGAAAGCGTTTGAAATCAGCACAGGGTACTGTTTCTCACACGCAGCTGGAGAGCACGCTGGGCCAGATCGAGGCAGTTCGCGCCGAGCTGCGCCTGCGCGCTGACGGGCTGGCAGACGGCCAGCTGGTGAGGGGGGCTTGCTGGCTGACCAGGGCGGGGTAGCCAGCATGGGTGTTGCTGTGGCTTTACTATTGACTGCTTGTCAAGCTGTAGAGGACGGGCTCGCGCTTTCGCCCAGCCTATCACCAGTGCGCACTCCCACCCGGCTGTGCTGTGCGCCTGCAGATGCGGCGCAGCCGGCGGCGGGCGGGCGTGGACGTAGACGAGGAGGTGTTCATTGATATGAAGGGTGGGTTGAGCTGCTGCGATCGGGACAGTGAAATGCAAATGGACAGAGCATCTGGAATGCAACCTGCAAGGAGCTTGTGGGGGATGTGGACGAGGAGGGGGTCATTGATATGAATGGGGCGCTGCCTGTTGTTTCATTCGGAGCTGCGGAGTGCAACCTGCATGCGGTTGGTGGATAGGGTGGGCGTACACAAGCAAACGTGTGCAATCTGGCACTGAACTGCAGCACTCTGCTGGCCGACGCCAAGCTTCTTTCCTCCTGCAATTTCTCTCCCGCAGAGGCGCAGGAACAGCTACTGAACGCCAAGGTCATTCTGCGGGCATACACAGAGACGCTGGGGCGGCGGGACCCCGAGAAGAGCGCGCGCACCACGGTGCGGGCGGCAGAGAAGGAGTGCCAGGACACTTGGCACCACCTGCAGGTGGGTGGGCGGATGCAGAGAGTGCACAGCGGCAACCTGGCAAGGGCGTTGATCCCACAGGCAGCTGGGCAGCGCAGCACTTGCCAAGCGTGGTGGTGGGCTCGGTCACTGATGGCCCCACGGGTCAGTGTTGGCAGGTATGAGGCCACTTATCAACCCTCCTGCGATTGCATTCCGACATCAGCACGCATTTCCTCCTGCCCTGCTGCCCCGCAGCACATGCTCAACAAGGAGGGCGCCCTGCTGGCGGCTGACAAGGGCAAGGGGCCGGCAGAGGAGGGCGACGGTGCGGCGGACGGCAACGGCGCGGCCGGCCAGGCAAGCCCTCGCAGCTTGGCACAGGCTCCTCGCCACGCCATGCCGTGCTAGTCTAGTAGTCTAACAGCTTAGCGCCAGCCCCTGAGGGCCCAACCATGCCGTGCTGTGCAAATGCTTTGCTGTCTGCACGTGCGGCGCAAGGTCTCAGGTGCAGCACAAGTTTGCCGTGGTGCCCGCCTTCAGCAGCAGGGGCCTGACCACTAGGTTCCCCCTGCCCTCCCGCCCTGCCGCAGGCGGCTGTGGATGTGGAGCAGGCGGACCTCAACTCCTGCCCCATCTGCCTGGACGACCTGTCCACCCGCACCATCACCTCCTGCGGCCACCACTGTGAGGGGGGAAGTTGCCTGCTGCGCAGCGGTGGCTACACCTGTGATATATCTGCCGCAATGCCAGGCGGCTACGTTTTAGGCAGCGTCATGCTTGTGGGCACTGTTGCTGCCGCTTCTTTCCCAGACCCAGCCAGTGTGCGCCACAAAACCCAACCGACCTGGCCCCACCTGCAGACTGCCCTCCCTGCATCCGCGAGGTGCTGGCGCACGGCAACCGCACCTGCCCCATCTGCCGCACCCGTGAGCGGGCTGGGAAGGGGGCCTGGCAGCCTCGCCAGTGTTATGCAATGTCCGCCATGCTTGCGTAAACGGGTGGGTTTGTCCTGCTACTGCCCATCTGTCCATGTCCTTCTGCTCATGCCCATCCACCTTCCACATTTCCGCAGCGCTGCGCGAGGAGGACTTGTTCGATGCGGTGAGCGAGGAGGAGGCGCGGCTGAACGCCGCGGTGCGCAGCGCGGCCGACGGCGCCAACGCCGACTTCGGCGCCAAGGTGCGGCAGTGGATGTGGCACAGTCCTTGGGTGGCAACCTCCCACTCAGCTGGCCGCACCCCGAGCTTGACACTGCTGGGGAGTGCTCCTGTCTCCTCATCAAGGCAAAACTGCAGACCAAGCACACACAGGTCTCACCACTCTCCACACCCTTCCCTTCCCTCTGCCCAGGTATCCATGCTGCTGTCTGAGCTGGCGGCGATGCGGGCAGCGGACCCGGGCGCCAAGGCGGTCGTCTTCTCCAGCTGGGGCCGCCTGCTCAAGCTGGTGGGCGATGCGCTGGACCAGGTGAGGGGTGGATGCTACGGCTGCCTGGGCGCTGCTGTGCTGCTGCCTCTACTGCTGCTAGATTCACGATTGTTGTTGGCACATGCCGTGGGCGGTATAAATATTGTTTGATTGGACAGCACACATGCTGAACTTGCACGCCCTGCCGCCCCCCCATACCGACGCAACCCCGCAGAACGGCGTGCGGCACGCCACGCTGGCAGGCGCCAACCCGGCGCAGCGCGAGGACGCCCTGCATGCCTTCCTGCACGACCCCGACTGCGTGGTGCTCACGGTGCGGCCCTGCTGCTTGAGGGCTTGCGGGGGAATGCAATCATTGCTGGTAGTACCACTTGATGGTATGATGCATGCTGTGTACTGCAGGCCCGCCCGCTCAACTACTGTTGTGGCCCGCCTGTGCCCTCTCAACCCGCCCGTTGTCGTTCAAACGTCCACAATGCGCAAACAGCCAATCGTCCATCTGCTTCACACTGGCCTCGCACACCCGCCTCACCATGCTCTCATCACTCTCTCTCTCCTGTTCAGGTGGTCATGTCCACCAGCGGCGGAGCGGCGGGCCTCACCCTCACCGTGGCCCACACCGCCTTCCTGCTGGAGCCCTCCCTGAACCCGGGCCTGGAGGCACAGGCCGCCGCGCGCATCTGCCGCCTCGGTGCGCTGCCCGCTGGCATGCTGGCCTGTGCCGTGCTGTGCTGCGTGCCGGCTGCTGCCCCACGTACCTGCCTTCGTTGTGCGGCCTACCCTGTACCGTAGGGTGGAAGATGCTTCCCTGAAGCTGCTGCTTAGTGAAGCGTGTACTGTGTATTCCCTTGATTGCGGAGTGCTGGTCGCTCATGCCCGGCGCGGCTGCCATCTCCCACCACCCGGTTGCAGGCCAGACGCAGCCCACGCGCGTGGTGCGACTGCTGGCCCAGGACTCTGTAGAGCGGCAGGTGCTGGAGGTGAGGCAGGGCGCACCGGCTGCTCTTTGTTTCTTTAAGTCGACTGGGTATTTAATATCCGGCTCTTCTCCGACCTCATCATTTCAAGCAATATACGAGTGGGAGGCTTGTGCATTCTGAGCTGCATGGGCATGTATTGGTGCCGATTCGGCTGGTCTTGTTTTCATAGCGCAAGGAAGCAATTGCCTGCTCGGTTGGGCCCGCCCCGCCCCGTTCCAACCTGGCTCCTCCTGCACCCCCTCTGCCGCCCGAGCAGGTGCAGCGGCGCAAGCTGGAGCGGGGGGATGTGCCAGAGTCGGGCGCCACAGCGCTGGCAGACGTGGATGCGGGCATGTTGCTGCAGGTGTGCATGGGGCTGGGGTGGACATTGGTCTGGGAGGGGGAGGAGGGAGCAGGCATGCTGCGGGGATCGATTGCCCTAACCACTTGCATGCACAGTAGGCATAGGCATTGCTGCGCTGCAATATGACCCCCCTCCTCTGCCATGGCCGCTGCAGATTTACGAGGCAGTCAAGTGAGCTGCTCAGGCCGAGCGTGATGTGTACCCAGACGAAACCAACCACCCAGCACGCTGCCGTGCAATTTGTTCGATTTCATGCTAGATTTCTCTGCATAGTGCTCTGATTACACCGTGCTTGTACATCCCTCTGAATGCACATCAGACATTGACACGTATGCACAATCAAATCCAGCAAAACCAGGAGCAGGAAAGCCGCCCAACTAGGCCAAGCTTACTCGCGCGCCTGCCCGCCTCACCGCCACTGCCGCCCCGCGCTCTGCCTGCTGCGCCCGCTGCTGGCCGCCGGCGCCGGCGCCGCATTCTCCCCTGCACCCGTGCAGCTGCGCAGCGCCTCTCCCAGGCTCTTGGCCTCCTCCTTGCCCGCTGCCACTGCCTTGAGCCCACCATTTGCCGCCTTGAGCACCGCCCCCAGCGCCTTCTCTGCCTCTGCCCAGCGTGCCTCCAGCTCTGCTGCACCCTTGGCGTGCGCCGCGGCAGCGGCCTGAGCTTCCTGCAGCTCCCTGGCCAGCTGCTTGGCGCGCTGCTCGGCCGCCTTGAGCGCTGGGGCATCGTCCTGCAGGGGGCATGGGACAGGTTGCATGGGTGCTGAGGCAGTGATGCTGCTGTGACAGGTCTGTATTGCGGGTGGCAGCTGCTGCCTGCCTATGTGTAGTCAGCTGCCTGCCAACACCCGTAAAAGAGGGGTCGGTTGATTCGGGTGACTGCGGCAGGGTAAACATCGCAGTGAGTGCACAGCAGCATTCAGACATCAACCCACACACAGCAAACGTCAACTCTGCCACCACCCACCCACCTTGCGGTTGGCCCTCAGCTGCTCCAGCTCCTGTTGCTCTGCCGCACGGGCTGCCCGCTCTGCAGCCAGCTCCTCCTGCGCCTGCTGCAGCTGCTGTGCCAGCGAGGCGTTCTCTGCCAGGGCAGCCTCCAGCCTCTCCTGCACAACTGCCAGCTCGGCATGGCTGCCGCTGCCCTGTCCTGCCGGCACAGCCGGGGCCTGTGGCAAGGTGGTAGCCGCCGCTGCAGGCGCCAGCGCCGCACTGGCCTCGGTGGGAGGGCTGTTGGCCCGCCGCCCGCCGCGCTTCCCTGCTGTCTTGGGCGCAGCAACTGGCGGCTCAGTGGAAGCGCGGTTGCTGGCAGCTGGAGCGGGAGGCTCAGGAGAGACTGAGCGAGAGCCCACCACACGGCTGGCCGCCGCAGGCGCCGCTGCAGGCGCCGCGCTGTCTGGTGCCGGTGTGCCGCTGCGCTGCTGGTGGGCCGCCTGGATGGCTGCGGCTGCCCGGCTCTGACGAGTGGACACCTTGAGCAGCTGCAGCGACTCGGTCAGCTCATTCAGCTTGCGCCGCTGCGAGTTGGGCGTCATAAGTGCGGCCTTGGCAGCTGCGACTGCCGAGCTGCTTGCCAGCGCCACCTGCAGGGGCGAGGGTGTTGGCCTGGCCGCATCCGAGTGCCCTGCTGGCGCTGCCTGGGCTGCGGCAGCGGCTGGCTGTGCGGTTGGGTGCGCCGCCGCTGCCGTGGGCGCCCTGTTTGCCGCTGCTGCCTTGCCACCTGGCGTGCGGGCAGCCGGCTTGCTTGCATGCGCGGCTGCACCCCGCTGCTGTGGCTTGGCGCCACCCGCTGCCTGCTGCTTGCGGGCCTGCCGCTCCTCCTGCTCCGCCTCCTGCATGGCCATCAGTCGTTCATAGTATGCTGCAAAGGGCATACAGAAAATATGCCCTTTCAGCCTTGAGCACAGGGCACAGCAAGCCATCAATGGGTGCGCTCAGACAGAGCCAAAGGAAGGCCGGCCAAAGGGGTGCCCCTTGGCCCTGTGTGAACCCAAAATGCTGCCAAACTGCAATGTGATGCTCAAACATTCATTGTAGGGGGTTTAAGGCAACGCAAATGCCACCAAAACCACTCACTCTTGCCGTCCCACGACTCCAGCAGCATTTCACGCAGCGGCCGCTGGTCTCCCCTGCAACATGGGAGCGGTGGCAGGCGTACCGGGGCACTTGGCACCCCAGTGTCCATAGGCAGGATGGAGACTTAACCTGACTTGATTACAGAAAGTGTTTGCTGCCAACTCCACCGCCGCACCTGTGCCCCTTCTCCGGCGAGTCCTCGCCCACCAGCCCGCTCAGCGCCGCACACATCTCGGCGTTGAGCGCCGCCACCTCGTCCGCGATCGAGGCGTGGTGGGCATGCTGCGCCGGCCGCTCGGCAGGCAGGGCCACCTGCACCTGCAGTGAGGGGCGATAAGACAGAATCAGCCATTGAGCGTTGCTTGCAGCTTGCGTGTCACTGCTATCATGCATGCTGTCAACCTCAATATAAGATGGGAGTCAACAGTCCCCTAACCTGCATACCCACCTGCTGTGTGGCCGCCACAGACTTGCGGCGCCCAGCTGCGCCCCGCTTCTGCTGCTGTGCCTGCCCCGCCGCCGCTGCCTGCGGCGGCTGCGCCTGCTGCTGGGCCTGTCCATGGCCAGCTGCGCCCTCCTCCTCCTCCTCTCCAGCTGCCAGAGAGCGGTCTAGCAGGGAGCGAGCCAGGCCCGGCTCCAGAGCCAGCGATTGGTCCACTGCCAGGCTCTTGCGGCGCTGCGCACGCGTCATGCGGGGGCTGGGCGCCGGAGCCTCGCGGTTGTACTCCTGTGGAGACCAGGAGTGGGCATGGCAGCATGTTTGAAGGGAGCGCCTTCTTGAGGAAGTGTGCCGAGTCGCATGCAGCAAGTCAGCGCCCCAGCTGCCCAACAATGCACGCTTGGTTGCCCAGCCTACATGCAGCTGAGCCATTTCCACAACCGCCCAAAGCAGTCGCAGCAAGCCAGGCCCTACCTGCAGCGTGTGCTCCAGATCCTTGTCCGACCCGTCAAACCATTCGCCATACCGCTGCTTGGCTGCCGTGGCAGGCCCCAGGCTCTTGCGTCGCTTCTGCAGCGCCGACAGGGCCGCCAGCTCGCCGCTGTCCTCGCCGCTGCGGGGCAGGGAGTAGTGCATGACTGAATGGTAAGAACGCAGTGAGTGAAACATCAGCAGTTAGTTGATGTTGCAATTTTGAGTTGCACAACGTTGGGACTGCTATTGCCGGCGCCGCGCCCTGCGTTAAGCATCAACCACCCCCAGCGCGCACCTGAGCCCCTTGTGGCTGCCCTCGCCATCCGGCGCCGGCGCTTGCTGCTCGCCAGCCGCCGCAGCCGGGAAGGCGGGGATCAGCTGCGGCGACTCGCAGCGCTCTGGGGCCGGCTCAGGCGATGCATCCGGCTGGGACGCGGCGCCAGCTGGCGGCGCTGCTGCGGCTGCTATGGCGGCCTGCGCCTGCGCCGCTCGCGAGGGCGGGCGTGGCTGCGGCGCCTGGGGTGCCTTGAGGTTTTGCAGCTTGCTGGCCGCCCGAGCCAGTGAGTCGTCGGGGCTGTAAATTGGATTTTCGGCAGTGACAACGTTGCCGAAGCTGGCTGCCAGCGGGACATGTGCCCCGCCTGCTACCGGGGCCGGCCGGCTGCCGCCTAGCGAGCCAAAGCCGCCGCTGGTGCCCAGCAGCCCCGACCGTTTGTTGCGCAGCAGGGCACCAATGTCTGCGGTGGGGGCAGGGCAGTCGTTGGTGCAGATAGTGCAGCGCCATGCCAGCCACATTACACGGGGGAGAGTTTGCAAGATCAAACGATTGGATACACCCCTGGCAGACAGACTGCACAAGTACCAACTGTTGCCTCGGGCTTGGCGGCGGCGCCCCGAGCGGCGGCGGCGGCACCCTCCTCCTGGCCGCCCGCTTTCAGGCGTCCCGGCGTCTTGGCGCCGGTGCCCATTGCGAGGCGCCCGCCGGTGGTCGGGAGCGGAGGCGAGCACGCAGCGAGCGACAGCCGCCTGTCAGCTGTCCCTTTGTTTGCACCGGGGAGCGGGCGGCGCAGTGCTAGCTGAATAAACAGGCGGTGATCGGAGGAAACGCATGAGGCGCAGCAAGAGAGAGCAAGCGCACTGGGCTGCTGGGGAAAGCTGGTGTTGTCGCGACATGTCGCATGATCGCAGGGCGTCACTTCCGCCCGCCCGCCTTGTACACAAACATCGTGCTCCGCACTCCCCGAAACCGGGGCACAAGCCGCCCCCCGCTCTCGAGCTGGGCCACGCAACACTCTGCACACCGGTGTGGCGACTGGACGGGCATGGCGGTGCAGTCACAAGCTCAGACATCCAAGAACATCCAGGACGCTGTCGGGGGCTCACGGGCAGCCGGTGCTCGGCCACACCATTGAAAGGCGGCCCCAGCACTTCTGAGCCGCTTGAAGGCTTGTGTAGCACTGGCACAGTGACCGAGGTGCGTTGGGTGCGATTTACAAGACGTGCCGCCGTCCCACCCAGCTGCCGCCGCTGCCGCCGCCGCTGCCGCCGCCGCCCACCGCCCCCGTGCGCCTCGTTGCCATCCGCCATCCCTGCAGCCACTGGCAGCCTAACTTCCGCCAGGGGCAGCAGCAGCCATGGCTCTCTGGGCGGTGGGCGCGATCATCAATGTCATAGGTGGGTGCTGGCATTTGTCGTGAAGCGTTGCCGGCGTACCGCAGGTTTGGCGCTGCCCTCTGCAACCGACGTGACTGATGCGCATGCGCACTGCCTGAGGGCGCTGCCCCTGCTTTGCTTACTGCTGCAGGATCAATCCTGATCAATTTGGGCACCAACATCATCAAGCTGGGGCACACGCGCACCGCGGTGCACAAGGACGGCCACAATGGGGAATCAGCGCCCAAGCTGTTGCGGTCTCCAAAGCAGTGGTGGCGCTATCCCGGCAAGAAAGTGTGGCTGTGGGGCATGTCCATGTTCGTCGTGGGCAACCTGCTCAAGTGAGTGGGAGGGCTGGGCCATGTGGCATGTTATGCTGTGTACGCTGCTGCAGCGGATGGATGTTCCTGTTGCTGCTGGACGTGGCTGCTTCCTGTCACATTTTGCTGCGGCTCAAGCTGTGGCTCCCACCGTTCATGCTGCTTACCTTCACATAAAATGGGGCTGCACCCACCTGCCACCGTGTGCAGTTTTGCGAGCTTTGCATTCGCGGCGCAGTCGCTGCTGAGTGCGCTGGGCGTGGTGCAGTTCATCTCCAACATCATCTTCGGCCGCTTTGTGAACAAGGAGAAGGTGAGGGGGGGACTTGCCAGCTCCCCTGATAGCACAACATGCCGACAGCATGCACGGACTCAGCGCTGCTTGCTCATGGCTTGGCACTGCTGCCTTGCACGCTCATCAGCCGCTGCCACCTGCCGCGCAGGTCACCAAGCGCGTCGTGTTTGCCACCGCCGTCGTGTGCACCGGCTGCGTGCTGCTGGTGTCGTTTGGCAACCACGAGAGCCCCACGCTCAGCACCCACGACATGCTGGAGCTGTACAGCGAGTGCGTCTGGGTCTGGATGCCTGCCGGAGGAGCTGTGGCTGTGCGCCCTGCTGCACTTCAGATGGGTCTGCGCTCTGTGCCGCAACTGCTGTTGTTGGTTCTGGTCGATTCACTGCATGTATTCTACCCTCATCATTGTTGCAGGCCGCTGTACATCACTTACCTCTGCGTCATCTTCACAGCCTCTCCCGCTTTTTATGCCGTGTATCGGGCCGGTGAGCTGCTGGCGCTGCTGCCACAGGCCTGCATATCCCTGCTCCTGTTGTGGCCACCTGGGCAGGCACCTGCTTTGCAGACATTTAACCCACAATGCCTGCTCTCTCACTTCTCCGTGTTGCTATCAATCATCACCACGCAGGCAAGCGTGCCATCCTGGCCGACTTTTCGGGGCGGGCGGCGCAGCGCTGGGCCCGCTGGCTGCCCATCAGCTACGCCTTGTTCGCGGGCCCGATAGGCACACAGAGTGTGCTGGTGAGCCGCCCGCCAATGCTGTGAAGCGGTTTCAGCCTGGATGAATAACCCGCAGACAGCATATGTGTTGCGTGCTTTGCAGCTGCATGCGAAACAGCTCCTGACCCGCCGTTACGTGCACCCACCGCCTGCCGCAGTACGGCAAAACCATTTCCATGCTGCTGCGCACCACATTCAGCGGGGACAGCCAGCTGGTGCGCTGGCTTTGGGGACAGGCTTGGGTGGCGACGCATCTTGCAGCTGCCCAAACGGCCGCTAATTAGTGCACGAGCCGCTGCGCTCAGCCTGCCACTCAGCTGCACTCGGCCTGCCCCTTCTGCCTGCTATGCAGGGCAACTGGTACACCTGGCTCTCCCTGCTGCTCTTCCTCGTGTTTGCGGGCTTCTGGATGTCTCGCTACTCCAAGGCCATGAAGCTCTTCCCGGTTTTGATCATCATGCCCATCATCCAGGCAAGCGCACGCAGCGAAAGCAAGCACGGGTCTGCTTGCCTGGCTGCCGGGCGGCTGCGAGGGCAGTGCGTGCCGCCTGTGCGCAGGGCTGGCCAGCAACACGGTGTGCACCCGCCGTGGTCTGCATCAGTTAAGAGTCCACTGGCTGATGCCCTTGCAAGCTTCCCTTTCATTACGATTTTGCAGATCGTTTGGATCCTGTTCAGCATGATCTCCGGCTCCATCTACTTCCAGGTTCGGACAACCCGCAGCCATAGCTTTTCACATTGCTGCAGCTTGCATGCAGGCACTGCCGCTCCAGTTGCATTGCTTCGTGCCTGCATGCATTGCCACCTCCCTCCCCCACCAGCCGCTTGGGCAGCCTAACATTCAACTGCTCACCTCGCCCCGTTCTGTCAATCAACATACACCATCTGCAGGAGTACAAGACGCTCACGGCGCTTTCTGGCACCATGTTTGGTGTGGGTGCCGTCATCCAGCTGGTCGGCGTGTGGCTGCTCACAGGCGGCAAGCCTCCCGAGGCGCAGGTGGGTCCTTTTGGGGGTGCTGCTTTCGCACGGTTAAAGTGCTGACTTTGATGGATGATGTGTTGCGGTGGTGTGCCAGCAGCGACTGCAGCATGACCAGCTGCAGGCACAGCAGCAGCGACAAGTCGATCTTTGCGCTGCCCTGCCCTTGCCTCGCAGCCGTCGGCGCCCGACCTGAAGATTGAGCTGACCGAGGAGGAGCGGGAGCGCGTGGATGAGCTGGATGAAGCGGCGCTGCGCAGGCAAGCAAGCAAGCAAACCAAGCACTTGTCAGCCGTTGAGCTGGCCACAAAAGTTGGGAAGCAGGGCCCTGCGCGCCGCTCTTTTGCGCTGCAAGCCTCTTCTGTCTGGCTGCCGTGAAATCCTTACTACCAGCCTGCACCTGCACACACATGCATCCATGTCATCCTCACCCGCCGCTGTGCCCCTCCGCCGTACTCCGCCCCGCAGCAAGTCGCCGCTGAGTGACAATCTGGAGGTGGTGACTGCGCCGGCCCTTCTGGAGCCGGAGGAGGCGATGGTGGCTCGCAAGCTGTCAACCATCTACGAGCGGCAGACCGGCAGCCTAACGGGCCGGCCCAGCTGGCGCCCCAGCAGCGCACCTGCGCGGCATGGCATAGCGGAGGGTTCAGAAGCCGGAGAGGCCACCCATGCTCAACTCATGGAGGAGGGTGCAGTGGACAGCGCAGCGGTGCAGGAGGGCGCAACGCCCTCAGCAGCGGCAGCGGCGGCCGGGCTGCCAGGAGCAGCCCAAGCCGCCGAGGGCGGCGCGGCCGGCGCGGCCGCTGCCGCGGCTGGCGCAGCAGGCGAAGCGGGCGGGGCGGCGGTACCGGCGCCCTCGCTGATGCACGACATTGTGGCGGACTGGGGCGTGGGCATGCGGGACCTGGGTGCTGTTATGCGCGCCTCGGTTGCAGTGTACCAGGTGAGGATGGCTGGGGTCTGGCAGATAGTATGCGTGGACAGCGATTGTTCGGGAGCTTGAATGGCAGCTGGCTTGGGCTGTGAAGCCGGGGGTTGTGAAGCCGCAGCGCTTAGCCCAGATGCGTGGCCCGGCCATTACCCACACCCTTGCCCCAACCCCTGTGCACTGCTCCACAGGACGATGATGAGGAGACCGCCTTCTCCATCTGGTCCATGCCCATCGCCACGTCCTTCACCAGCGCCCGGCGGCACAGGTGGGGGGGGTTGCAGGGGCTGCGCATCCGCCGAACTTTCACCTGCCTGCTTGGCGCAGCTGCCAAGCCCTGCTGCCGACTGTCCCTCATCGATGCATAGTGGCAGTGTTCCGGCATCGCTGCTTTGCTCGACATCTTCCTTCCTTTGTGCCCCCTGCCCATCTACATTTGCAGCGTGGACGCGCCGCCGCGTGGCATGGGTGCCGCCACGTTCCGGGTGCGCTCAGCCTTGGACCGGCAGTACGCGCAGCAGCTGAGCCCCGGTGGAGGCGCGGTGGATGATGGGATGGTGGGCAGTGCTCGGGGGCGGCGCCCCGGCCACCGCCGCCTCAACCGCTCTCGCTCGGCCAATGAGCTGGATGACATGCTTAGAGAGGCGCAGCTGCTGGATGCGGAGCAGCATGCACAGCAGCTGGAGCTGGCGGCGGCGCCCAGCGGCGGCACAGCGCCCAGCACCACCGCGGCACAGCTGGAGTCGCCGTGGCACGGGGCCAGCAGCACGGCAGGGACGGGAGCAGTGGCGGCGGGGGCATCTCCCAATGGGGGCATCAGCAGCGCGCCTGGCACGGGCCCGCACCATGCACGCACCCCCAGCCCAGGCTCACACCTGCGGCTCGGCAGCGCCCCCGTGCTCAGCGCAGTTGCGCTGGGTGGGGATGCAGCGGCGGGGCAGGCGGGCGGGCGGCGAGTGCCCATGCTGAGCACGCCAGGATCTGCCCCACGCCGACCCTTCACCTGGGAGCAGCCGCAAGGCCAACAGCCCATGTCGCCGGCCTTCAGCGGCGGCAGCGCGATGGAGGAAAGCGAGGGGGCGGCAGCCTCTGGCGGCCAGGCGGCGCTGACGCGCGAGGGCGGCGTGCCTGCCAGGTGGGTGGCGAGGGGTCGAGGTTGGGTTGCCGTCTTGTCGGTATTCCCCTGCCGCACCGCCAAGAGGCGGTGAGCAGACTAGCGCGCCTCTGGCCCACTTGATTTTCAGCGCTGGCCCAGCACGCGTCTTGCATGCACCAGCTGCCTTGCTGCCCAGCCAGCCTCCTCAACCGACCGCATCCCTCCCGCCCCTCCCTCTGCTCACTGCAGCGAGTTCTTGGATGTGGGCAGCTTCTCGCCCGGCAGCTCAATGGACATTCGGACACAGCTGTCCAGCCGGAAGGGAGACAAGGCGGAGTGAGAGGCTGTGGGCGAGGGCTGTGTAGCAGCAAGATGCTGCACTGTGACATCCCAGAGCTCCTCTATGCATGCACATTGCTGCCCCGCATGGCGATTGCTGCCACTCCTGACCAGTTTTGCCGCCTCTTTCCCATTCTTTGCCCCTCCCTTGCCGCTGCCGCTCGGCATTTGCCTTTTTGCGCTTTACTTGCCTGCACAACCGCACTGCTGCCGCTTGTTCCCATCAACTCTCGTATTCGTGCGCTACCTGTCTTATTCTTTCTCCGTTACCCATGAATAAATTGGCCGAAAGGCCTGACCTGTAATGCTGCAGTAGCATTTTGGAAGGGTTTGATGAGTGGCACAAGCCGGCGCTGCCCAGAATGCTACGGACGCCCGCTCCTTGCCCGATGGTTGGCTGCCCGTTCCGTATCGATGAATCGCAGTCAGTCCATACAAAAAAAATGACAGCCTGAGACACTTTCATCCATGGCAGCAGAATGGCAATTCCTCCAGGACCAAAGGGAGCGCAAGTAGCAATGGTGGGAAGCTGGGCGAGGTGGCGGGCAGCGCGACGCGATGCCATCATCCCATATGCACTGGAGATGTCATACGCCTCTCTCTGGCACGCTGCTCAACTGCTTGGTTTAAAGCAGCGGCAGCCGCTGTGGGCTCCGCAACAAGCATCCGAGGAGGGGCTGGCCCGAGCGCCTCCATCGGCCGCCTCCCGGGCGGATCGCAGTGCAGCATCGCACTGCCGTGTTGAGATCCTGCAGCATCTCCAACACATCAGGTGGCAGGCGCCAGCGCCACCGCCGCCGGGCGCTGGAAGGGCGCACCGCCATTGGGCGTGATCGGCTCGTGCTCTCGTCACCATGACGGCCAACATGGCAGGCGCCCTAAGTGCGTACTGCGGGATGAAGGGGAGCTGCTGCTGGTGCTGCTGATTGCACGTGTGCAGGTTGCCTGGCCACGGAGTGGCGGTTGGTCATGCGTGCTGATCTGCCTGCAATCGCTAGTGGCACTGATGCAGCTGCTGCAAAACTGCTCCCTTACAACAGTGGGCGACCTGCCGTATTTGGAGGCCAGGCGCGGAGGCCATCGCCTCTGGTGAGGGAGTGTGTTGGCAGCAAGGCGCAGCATGGGTGCTTCCGAGGCAGGCGCAGGAAGGTTGTTGGCATTGCAGAGCGCCGGCAATCTGGCGAGCGTGGCCCCATCCGCAGGCCGTTGGCTACGAAGGCAATCAATGGAACACTGCATCCATTAGTAGGCCAAATGGGGTCCACATTTTGGCTTGTCTGGCCTGAACCTGCAGGTATGAGGATACAACGGTGGGCGATGCCCGCAACCGCTCCTTCGACCCCTCCCGCGTTAGCACGGTGTCCTCAGACCGGTGGGTGTTCCGGGGGAGGATGGAAACCAGCATTGCTGCCTGAGTGCCTGAGTCAAACAGCAACAATGCCGCTTTTGGAGGGACGGATGGGTCCAGTGCTGTTGGCGCGAGTGCCCCCCTGGTTGCAGCTGTATCAAGGACAGCAGCACACAATTCACACACACACGCACCAACTTCTGTGGCAGGGAGGACGATTTTGAGGCTTTGAAGCAGGCGGCACTGCAGGGGGTGCGGGGGCGCGACCGCTCCCACACCGTGGTGCTGCCCGGCCAGCAGGTGGGCAGCAGGAGGGGGAGAAGCCGGCCAGCTTGCAAGAAACTGCTGCTGCTGCTTAGGGTCAGGTGGCTGAACGCTGCATTGATCCAGCATCGCCCGCCCGCCTTGGACCTGGCACGCTGGTGCAAAGGTCTGTCTTGCTTCAACTGCGGGCCGCTCATCAGCGGCTCGCAATGTGCTCACGGCTTGCTCACAAGGCCTCTCTGCTTGCAGGGTGAGGGTGTGCAGGTGGTGGACCTGAAGAAGCTGGACAGGGCCACGCAGGTGGGAGCACACAGACGTTTTACGCTGTCGATGCATGTCCAGCCGCTGCACTACCGAATGCCACACATGCGGTGCCCCAACTTGGGGCACCGCCACTTGAAGTGGCTGCAGGAGCAGCCTGCTGTGCTGTGCAGTAGGTCCGCTTCCACATCAGTTCCTGTCACACACCACTGCCCATTGAACCCTCCCTTCAACCCAGCGCTCGCTGATGGAGCGAGTGATGCGCGGCGGCGGCGAGGGCGACAGCAGCAACGCGCCGCTGCTGCAGCGCATGGCGCAGCGCCTGGAGCGGTGGGTGGGAAGGGGGCTTTTGTGACTGCTGGCTGCTGCTCAACAGCGCACAGCTGCGGTGGCTGCCTCTGCTAACTTCTGCTGGTGCAACTACCTACCCAACGTCGTCTGGAGGCTGCCCCCAGTGCACTTCCGGCACCGCCCAGTTGCTGCTGCTCACATCGAAACAGACTGCGACTGCTCTGCACCACCCACCCGCCTGCTTGGCCTGTGCAGGGTCGGCCTGCAGCCGCCTACGGTGACTGTGCGTTACCAGCACCTGAGGGTGCTGTCCCGCATGACGGTGGGCGACCGCTCCCTGCCCACGCTCAAGAAGACGGTCAAGCGGCGCGCAGAGGTGAGCTGCCATACCTTCAGCCCGCTGGGAACTTGGTGAAATTTGCCATCCAGGTAGAAGCAGCTGAAACATGCATGAGTGCAAGCACATGTCATGCACGCCTAGCTTTTACCCATGTTGCCGCCACTTGATGCACCCCCGCAGCCCGCGCTGCGTGCGCTGGGCCGCGGCCCGCCCAAGGCCATGTTCCCCATCATCGACGATGTCAGCGGCATCATCAAGCCGGGTGCGCCTGGCCATAAAGTGCTCAGCGTCCTGAGGATGCGTGCACGCAGCATGTGCATGTGTGCTTTGCGGTTGATCGTGCATGTATGGCCAGCAGAAGAAAGCTGTGCTGTGCCGCGGTCCTCACAATCTGTGCTGTGCGATGTGGCCCTCCCCCGCAGGCGTGTTCACCATCCTGCTGGGCCCGCCGGGCAGGTGAGCAGGCTTGCAAATTGGAGTCAGCTGAGCATAATGCTTGCATTTCCGTTTGCAGCCATAGCATGCGTGATTGATCCTCAGCTCAAGCCCTCCTGCATCCCTCCCTCCATGCAGCGGCAAGAGCACCTTCCTGCAGACCCTCTCCGGCCACAACCGCAAGCAGCGCAGCCTCAAGGTGCGGTTGTGGTGGACCGGCCAGCCAGCTGTTCAACTCTATCTAGCTCACACCCTGGTGCCTAGCAAGTGCGCCTCTGATGCTTCAACAGCATGCTCTCTCTCCCCGTGGTCTGCACGCAGTTCCAGGCGCAGGAGCTGACGTTCAACGGCCACCAGTTCCAGGAGTTTGTGGTGGAGCGCTCGGCGGCCTACATCAGCCAGGTGCGGGGGCCCGCAGGGATGGGTGGCAGGGGCCCTGAAGGCTGGCCAATGGATGTGCGCCTGCCTGTGTTCAGCTGGCCACCGCTCGATAGATGTGTGGAAGCAGAGAGGCCGCATCGTGCTGTCTGGTGTCCCATAACCTGCATACCCCTGCTCCCAATGGCCCCCGCCCTGCAGAACGACCTGCACTACGGAGAGCTGACGGTGCGGGAGACTTTTGACTTTGCGGCGCGCTGCCAGGCCACGGGCTACAAGCAGAGTGAGGCCTTCTAGACGTTGTGTTGGTGCATGCACATATCCGCTCCAAAGTGGTGCATGCTACTTGCTGCTGTGCAGCCCCGGCCTGCAGCAGGCCACTCTGTGCCCGGCGTTTGCAGGCCGAAGCAGCCGCTTGTCTGTGTGCATGCCATCACTGGTGTGGCACAGCAGAAGACCAACCAATCATGCATTGCTCCCTGGGATCCGTCACAGGCCTGTTGGAGGAGCTTCTGGCTCGGGAGCACCAGGCCGGCATCACCCCCGACCCAGAGGTGCTGCTTGGTTGGGTTGCATTGCATTGGGCATGGACTGCTGCCACATCACCGCTGGAAGTGCTCGACTGCGCGCCAACTGGGCACAGCATGAACCGCCGAACTGCCACACTGCCTTCCCTGCCTTCCGACCCCTTCTCTCACCTCCAGGTGGACGCCTACATGCGGGCCACCTCGGGCCCCTCCAAGCAGAACCTGATTGTGGAGGTCATCATCAAGCTGCTGGGGCTGGACGTGTGCGCAGACACGGGTGCGTCTGTGGTGGGGCAGGTGTGCTTAGTGAGCGGAGGCGAGGGACGATTCGGCTGGGTGACAGATGGCATGAGACCCTCAAGCTTGTACCGTCCAACTTGCATGCAATTCTATCCGCACTTTGCACGACTCAATTCTCACGTTGCTCCCTCTGGCGCAGTGGTGGGCAACGCCATGCTGCGCGGCACTTCAGGCGGCCAAAAGAAGCGGGTGACAACAGGTGGGGATGACTGGCCCTGAGACGCATGCACAGCGTGCCATTTGCTGCCACACCCCAGCCATACAATCCGTCTAACCCAACTTGTTGACCCTCCTTTTGTGTGCAGGCGAGATGGCAGTGGGCCCCATTCGAGCGCTGTTTGCGGACGAGATTTCTACCGGCCTTGATTCTA